>Ga0209810_1000865_pt1 | contig 54722 bp, 45 predicted proteins | sample Coa_R1_7_FD_187159 | JGI IMG/M metagenome (GOLD analysis project Ga0209810, IMG submission 187159) | Surface soil microbial communities from Centralia Pennsylvania, which are recovering from an underground coalmine fire - Coalmine... | ecosystem: Environmental > Terrestrial > Soil > Unclassified... | reverse complement strand
GCTGTGAGGAGGGAACATCATGCCCGTTTACGAGTATCGCTGCCAGGCATGCGGCGAAGTCTTCTCGCTCCTGTTCCAGAGCTATAGCCAGGCGCGCGAACAGGAGCCATGCTCGCACTGTGGAAGCCAGCAAACCCATCGTATTTTCTCGGCCCTCTCCATCGTGGGCAAGGCCGACCCCGGCCCCGGTCGCAGAGCATGGCCCACCAGCTGGGATGATACCAACGGCGGCGACCCCGAAACCCTGCGTTACTGGCGCAAACGCATCGAACGCGAAGCCCGCCTGGAAGAGAAATATCCCGAACTGCGCGACCCCTCGCTGCTCACCGGCAAAAACGAGGTCGAATCACAGGTTGCTTCAGCAGAAGCGGCACATAGCCACGAGGGACATCACCACCATCATCACGGGCATGAACATCCCCATCCCCACAGCCATCCCGGACCGACTGGCGGCAGCAGTGCAAACGGAAACGCTTCTTGAGAGAGGAGAATTGAGGATCATGCCAGAAAAGCCCACGATCGATCAGTTGCGCACCATCGCCGAGAGCTACGGCATGCATATGAGCGATGCCGACCTCAACTCGTTTCTCGGCCTGATGGGAGCTACACTTGAGTCCTATCGCCGCCTCGACCAGTTGACGGAACCTGCTTTGCCAGTAAAATACCCGCGCAACAGCGGTTATCGACCGCAGCCGGAGGAAAATACGCTCAACGCCTGGTATCGGAAGTGTTCGATCAAGGGGGCAGCAAGCGGGCCACTGGCCGGGAAGCGTATCGCCATAAAAGATAATGTCTGCGTGGCGGGCGTGCCGATGATGAACGGTGCCTCGGTGCTGGAAGGCTACACGCCGGAATTTGATGCCACCATCGTCACGCGCATTCTGGATGCAGGAGGCGAAATCGTCGGTAAGGCCGTGTGCGAACATCTCTGCTTCTCCGGCGGCAGCCACACCTCGGACACCGGGTCGGTGCATAACCCGCACGATCCTACTCGCTCGGCTGGCGGCTCATCCAGTGGCAGCGCGGCGCTCGTGGTAGCGGGCGAGTGTGATATGGCAATTGGCGGCGATCAGGGTGGCTCCATTCGCATCCCCAGTTCCTGGTGCGGCGCCTATGGCCTCAAACCCACCTATGGCCTTGTTCCCTACACGGGCGTCTTCCCTATCGAACTCACGCTCGACCACACCGGGCCAATCGCCGCTTCGACCGCCGACGTGGCGTTGCTCTTAGAGGCCATCGCGGGCGAGGATGGGCTTGACCCACGCCAGAAAAACGTCAAGGTTGAGCAATATACAAAGGCCCTCGTCGGCGATACAGAGGGGCTGCATATCGGCATCGTCAGGGAAGGCTTTGCCTGGCCCGGCCTCTCTCAAGAGGATGTCGACGCGCTGGTTGAGGCTTCGGCGCGCCGCTTCGCCGAACTGGGCGCGCAGGTCAGCAGCATCTCCATCCCCCTGCACCGAGACGGCATTCATATCTGGAACGCCATCGCCGTTGAGGGCGCAGCCATGCTCATGGTCAAGGGCAACAGTATGGGAACCAACTGGAAGGGGCATTACAGCACCTCGCTGCTGGACAGCTACGCGCGCGGGCGCATCACGCGGGCCGATGACCTCTCCGACACCGTCAAGCTGGTGGTGTTGCTCGGTCAATACATGCAGGATAGCTATCATGGTCGCTACTATGCGAAGGCGCAAAACCTGGCACGCACGCTCACCCAGGCTTACGATGCTGCCCTGCAAGATGTCGACCTGCTGGTCATGCCCACGCTGCCTATGAAAGCCACCGTCATTCCCGCGCCCGATGCGCCCCGCGAGGAGCGTGTTGCCCGCGCGCTGGAAATGATTCCCAACACTGCTCCCTTCGACGTGACCGGCCATCCAGCCATGACCATCCCCTGCGGCCTCTCCCAGGGCCTGCCGGTCGGCATGATGCTGGTAGGCCGGAAGTGGAACGAATCGACCATCCTGCGCGCCTCCCACGCCTTCGAGCAGATCAGCGGTTACACCGTGCGCCCCCAGGCCGCGTCTGCACAGGTAGCATAATAACATGCCATGAAAAACGCCCCCCGGCGTGTCATGCTTCGCTGCACTCAACATGACACGCCAGCGGACGTTTTCAACCGTATAGCAGATTGTGGCCTCCTTCACCATCAGATTGTGACGAAGTTTACAGGTATTTTGTACGCTTGCTGATAGACTTATTACAGAGCAGGAGAGATGGGGCAGAATTTGCTATTTGATCGAAGATAGTCTGATATAATGTCCAGAAAACAGGAAATCGTGATGTCTTTGCATGAGAACAAAGGAGTTGCTTCTATGGAAAAAAGTCGTATGTTCAAAATCTCTGGCATATTCCTGTTGTCGTTCTGCCTTGCGCTGCTCTTCGCTTCGTGTGCAGCACAATCGTCCGTTGGAGCATTGTCATCGCCAACGGCGGCAGCATCACAAACCACGTCACCGGTTCTCTGTCAGCAGTGGAGAATTATCAGCGGGCCAACTCCCGGCAGCTATTACAATAGCCTGAACGGCGTCGCTGCCATCTCGACGGGAGCCGTCTGGGCTGTTGGCAGTTACGCAGATTCCTCCGGCCCGCAGCGCACGCTGATCGAATACTGGGACAGCTACAGGTGGCAGGTTATCAAGAGTCCCAACCCGACCGGTGCACTGAATGCCCAACTGTTGGGCGTCGCAGCGATTTCCGGCAGCAACGTCTGGGCCATTGGCACGTACAACGACAAGAATAATGCAGTACACGCGCTGATCGAACACTGGAATGGCACAGCATGGAGTATCGTCAGCAGCCCGGCTCCCAACGGTAGCCAGGATCAGCTTTACGGGGTGGTCGCCATCTCTGCCAGCAATGTCTGGGCCGTCGGCTACTACGTCAATAGCCAGTTTGTGGAGCAGCCACTGATCGAACACTGGAATGGCTCCGCATGGAGCATTGTCAGCAGCCAGGCGCCGAACGGAACGACGCAGGATCAGTTATTCAGCGTGACGGCCATCTCCGCCAGCAACATCTGGGCGGTGGGCAGCAGCCATACCAAACAGGCTTCAAAAACGTTGATCGAACACTGGAACGGCTCCTCATGGAGCATCGTCAGCAGCCCCAACACACAATCTGCTGGCAACGGCTTGAACAGCGTGACGGCCATCTCCGCCAGCAACATCTGGGCAGTGGGCGAGTCCTACTCCCAGTACGGCTCTCCCTCACAGACGTTGATCGAACACTGGAACGGCTCCGCGTGGGGCATTGTCAGCAGCCCGAATGTTGCCGGTGCGCAAAACAACGATCTGCTCGGCATCGCGGCCACTTCGAGCAACAACATCTGGGCCGTCGGACGCTGGGACGCGGGCAGCCAGAACTACCGCACGCTGATCGAACACTGGAATGGCTCCGCGTGGGGCATTGTCAGCAGCCCGAACACCGGGGCCACCCCCAACACCTTGCAGGCGGTCGCATGGGTGCCAACCCTCCCCAGCGTCTGGGCCGTCGGCTCCCACTTTAGCAGCACCCTCTCCGAACCACTGATCGAAAGTTACTGCTAGCAATCCAGCCGGGCCAGAATGGAAATCCCATCCCGGTCAGGCTGGTATTTATTCCTCTTACTCTTTAGTTTGTGATAGACTCATGGTATGCTTTCCCTCAATGAGGAAACGATGCACGCACCAGAATGTAGAAGGAGCAGGAGGAACGGTTATGCTCTATGGAGGTATTGAAGCGGGAGGCACCAAGATGGTTTGTGCGGTCGGCGGCGGCCCAACAGACCTGCGGGCCGAAATGCGCATTTCCACGACAACGCCAGAGGAGACGCTGGGGCAGATCATCACATTCTTCCAGCAACAGGCTTCACCGATCGCGGCGATTGGCATCGGAGCGTTTGGCCCGCTTTCGCCTGACCCCGCTGCACCGGATTATGGCTTCATTACCACGACGCCCAAGCCAGGCTGGGCCAATGTCGATGTAGCGGGAACCATCGGGCGAACGCTGGGCGTACCGGTTGGCTTCGATACCGATGTCAATGTGGCCGCGCTGGGAGAAGCGCGCTGGGGTGCGGCGCAGGGCCTGAATACCTTCCTCTACCTGACGGTGGGAACCGGCATCGGCGGCGGCGGGCTCTACAACGGGCGGCTGATGCATGGCCTGCTCCACCCCGAAATGGGCCATATCCTCCTGCCGCATAATCGGGAAAGAGATCCCTTCTCAGGCGTTTGCCCCTATCATGGCGATTGCCTGGAAGGGCTGGCGAGCGGACCGGCCATGCGGGCGCGCTGGGGCAAGGCGGCGGAGACGCTGCCTCCCGATCACCCGGCCTGGAAGCTGGAAGCGCACTATCTCGCGCTGGCCTGCGTCAACTTCATCTGCACGCTCTCCCCTCAGCGCATCATTCTGGGTGGCGGCGTCATGAATCAGAGCCAGCTCTTCCCGCTCATTCGCCGGGAGGTGCAGAACCTGCTCAACGGTTACGTGCAGGCCCCGGCCATTCTCCAGCACATCGACACCTATCTTGTTCCTCCGGCGCTGGGTGGCCGGGCAGGCGTGCTGGGCGCGCTCGCCCTCGCCGAGCAGGTCGCCGACGAAAGCGCGCTTCAATCCTGAAAAACGCCTCACTCCTCTACCAGCGCAACCGCGCGTACCGGCGACCCGGTGCCGTTGCGGATGTTGAGGGGAAAGCCGACAAAGGTGAAGCGTTTGCCGACGACCTGATCGAGGTTGGCAAGATTCTCGTAGTGAGTAATGCCGTACCGGCGGCACATCATGTGCAGGGGATAGGTGCGGCTGATGGGGTTGTCGAGACTGGGGGAGTCGACACCGAAGGTTTTGATGCCGCGCTCGACCAGCCACATGCTGCCGGATTCGTCGAGGCCGGGATACTGGCTGAGATAGTCTTTGCTGCCGTGATAGCGGTTGTAGGTGCCGGTGTAAAACAGCAGGATGTCGCCCTCGCGCACATCGAGGCCGGTGCGGTCAACGATGCTGTCGAGGTCGCTGGCGTTGATGTAGGTCTGAGGCGGGGCAGTAGAGACATCGATGCAGGTGGCAGGCCCGTAGAAGAGGTCGAGTGGCATTCTGTCTATCGATGGCGCTTCCGGGCGCGGGTCAAGGTGGCTGAGCGCGTCGACGTGCGTGGGGCCATGATCGCTCATCAGCAGGCCGCGTGACTGGTAGGAGAAGCCGCCCTCGAAGTTTTTGACGGTCTCCTCGTGCGTATGATGCTCCCAGATCACCGTCTTGAGGTGGCCGGGATAGACAAACATGCCCTGATAGATCGGCTGAGACAGGTCAATAATTTTCGGCATGAGCAAACCTCTCTTTCATATCAGTACATGGTTGAACCGGCGGAGACGTTCAGGTCTTCGCCGGTGATTGAGGCGGATTTGTCGGAGCCGAGGTAGACGGCAGCGGAGGCCACGTCTTGAGCAGGGATGAGCCTGCCAAGCGGGGAACTACCCGTAAACTGCTGCCGCGCCTCCTCGACGCTGATGCCGCGCACCTCGGCCTGTTTGCGTATGACCATCTCGATGCGCTCGCCCTCTATCGGGCCGGGCGAGATGACGTTGACGCGAATGTTGTAGGGACCAACCTCCCAGGCCAGCGTGCGGGCCAGTCCGACCAGCGCCAGCTTGCTGGCCGCGTAGGGAGTACGCCCGTAAAGGGGCCGCTTGCCCGTCATCGAGCCGATGATGACGATTGAGCCAGAGCGCCGCTCGATCATCGAGGGCAGGAAGGCGCGGCAGCAGAGATAGACGCCGCGCACGTTGACGGCAAAGGTCTCGTCCCAGTCTGCCGGGGCAAGCTGCCACAGCGGCGTGGTCGGCCCGGCAATGCCGCTGTTGTTGACGAGAATATAGACATGGCCGAAGTGGGCGAGGGCCTGTTCCGCCAGGTTGCGCACGCTCTCTTCCTCGCGCAGGTCGGTCGGTACGACCAGCGCCCGACGCCCCTGCGCTTCCACCATCTCCCGCGTCTCGTGCAGCGCCTCCACCGAGCGAGCGGCCAGCACCAGATCCGCCCCCTCGGCGGCATACGCCAGCGCAATCGCTCGCCCGATGCCACGCCCGGCCCCGGTGATGACAGCGATTTTGTCTTTGAGCAGCATACGGATTTCTCCTCTATAATCTACCCGGCCCTCCCCAGGCCAGCCGCCAGGGGTGGCCCTACTATATACGCCCATCCCCACCCTGCCCCACCGTTCGCTCGCGGTGCGAACGAACGGACCGAACGCCAGGCGTCAGTCCGGCAAGCGCGGCTCTGCGAGCCGCGCCAGCGCCGTGTATAGTAGGGCCACCCCTGGCGGCTGGCCTGCTTCGCGCTCGCACAGGCTTCAATTAACGCTTCCAGAGCCACCCCTGGCGGGTGGCCTGGAGTGGGGCCGGGTGACACAATCAGGGCTGAGCGGTTCGGGCCTGCGCCTGCGCGACCCATCGCACGATCTTTTCGGGCGTCATCGGCATCTCGTCGATCTTAATGCCGAAAGGCTTGAGAGCGTCTTCTACGGCGCTGGTGACCGCTGCCGGGGCAACCATGCGCCCGCCTTCACCGCCGCCTTTGACGCCATAAGCCGTGAAGGGCGAGGGCGTCTCGTGGTGGTAGACTTCGATGGCGGGAACCTCGGTCGATGTTGGCAGCAAGTAGTCGTTGAAGGTCGAGGTCAGGTTCTGGCCGTCGGGGCCGTATTTGACCTCCTCGTAGAGCGCGAGGCCAATACCCTGCGCGATCCCGCCCTGAATCTGCCCCTGGAGCGAGCGCGGGTTCATGACGGTGCCGACATCATGCACGGCCACGAACTTGAGGAAGGTGACTTTGCCCGTTTTGATATCGACCTCCACGACGGGGATGTGTACCGCGTGACCCATGATAGGGTAGAAGACGCCCAGGTCTTTGCGGTCATCCTGCGGCGGCGTCGTGAACGGGTGGTCATAGGTGAAGCTGCCTTCCAGCCCGCTCTCCATATCCTTCGGCAGGTCGAACTTGAACCAGTAGGCTTTCATGCCGATATCGGCGATGGTCAGCGATTTGCCCGGCACGCCTTTGACGGAGACGCGCCCCTCGCTCAGTTCCAGGTCGTCGGGGCTGGCCTCCAGTGCGTGAGCCGCTATCTTGAACATCTTCTCTTTGACTTTCGCCGCCGCGCCGCGCAAAGCCCCGGAAAGCATGACCGTCATGCGGCTGCCGCCCGGCCCGGCGCTGGGTAAGCCGTGATAGGTACTGTCATAGGTCACGCTGACATCAGTGGGGTCAACGCCAAACTCTTCGGCCACAACTTGCGCGGCCAGCGTCTCCGGGCTGTTGCCCCAGAAGGGCGAGAACATGGTGACGGTAATGCCGCCGGTTGGCCCAATGCCGATACGCACGCTTTCCGGTGAGGTGGTCAAGCCGGTGGCAGGCCCGGGATTATGGAACCAGAATTCGGTGGCGCTATAGGTGCTGCGCTGCTGGCAGGTCGCGAGGCCAATGCCGATATAACGACCCTGCTGGCGGGCACGCTCCTGCTCCGCGCGCCAGGCATCCCAGTCAAATTTCTCCAGCGCCATGTTCAGCACGGCAGGATAGTTGCCGCTGTCATAGTGGTTGCCGGTTGGCATCCTGTAGGGAAACTGATCGGGCTGGATGAAGTTCCTGCGACGAATCTCCCTGCGGTCAATGCCCAGTTCTTCGGCGGCTTCGTCAACCAGCCGCTCTAACACCCAGTTGCCCACGTCTGAACCGGCGCCGCGAAAGACCGTTTGCTGGTTCTTGTTGGTCAGCACCGCCTTGATGCCCGTCTCGACGCTGTTGATAGTGTAGGGGCCGGTGATCTGCGACATCATGTTGGTATTGCCGGTGATGGCAAACATGAAGTACGCGCCGTAATCATCGATGGTGTGCAGGCGCAGGCTGAGGAATTTGCCGTCGTTGGTCACGGCCAGCTCAGCATCATAGATACGGTCGGGACCCTGGCTATCGTTGGCTGCCAGATTGTCGATGCGATCCTCCATGAACTTGACGGGCCGTCCGGTGACTTTAGAAAGCGCGCCCGCGATGGCGATGACCTTGCCGATAACGTGCTTGCTGCCGAAGCTACCGCCGGTGTACATAGGATGGAAATTGACCTTGTGCGGCGGCAGGCGTAGCGTCCCTGCGATGGTCCAGGCCACGAAGTTGAGCATGTTGGTATTAGAGTAAACCTCCATGCGCCCGCTGGCCGGGTCATACTGGCAGACCGCGCCCGCCGGTTCCATCGGGGCCGCCGTCGCGCGAGGCCAGCGCAACCGGCGCTTGATGACACGGTCGGCGCGGGCAAAATCGCCATCCACGTCGCCAAAGGTGAAGGTTTGATCGTAGACGACGTTGGACGAGAGATTTTCGTGGACGAGCGGGGCGCCCGGCTTCATAGCTTCTTCCGCATCTACAACGGGCGGCAGTGGCTCCCACTCGATCTGCACCAGTTCCAGCGCATCCTCGGCAATATAGCGACTCTCCGCCGCGACGGCGACCACCGCCTCACCGGCATAACGCACTTTCTCGACGGCGATGGCGCGCTCCACCACCGGCTCGGCACAGAAGGCGGGAACGGGATCGATGACTTCAAGGGCCTCACGCCCCGTCAATACGGCATAGACGCCGGGCAGCGCCCTCGCCGCGCTGGTATCGATGCTCACAATACGCGCATGGGCATAGGGGCTGCGCAGGACGGCGGCGTGCAACATGCCCGGTAATTTGACATCGTTTGTGTAGGTTGCGCGACCTGTGAGCAGATCGGGGTCTTCGCGCCGCCTGATGCTCTTACCAATCCAGGTATGCCCGTGCCCGCTTGTTGTCGTTGTCATAATTTCGCTCCTTCACACACTCTGTCAGGCCACAGATTCGGAAGCTGCCTGCGGTTGCGCCATCTCTTTCGCGGCTGTGCGCACCGCGTTGACGATATGCTGGTAGCCGGTGCAACGACAGATATTGCCGGAAAGCGCGGCGCGAATCTCCTCCTCGCTCGGATCGGGATTCTGTTGCAGCAACTCATAGGCGGTCATGAGAAAGCCGGGGGTGCAGAAGCCGCATTGCAGGCCCTGCTCCTCCCAGAAGGCTTTCTGCAAGGGGTGCATGTCACCGCCGCGCGCCAGCCCCTCCACCGTCGTGATCTCGTGTCCGTTGGCCTGCACGGCAAACATCAGGCAGGAACGCACACTCTGTCCATCGAAGAGGACGGTGCAGGAGCCGCAGACGCCGTGTTCGCAGCCCAGGTTCGTGCCGGTTAACCCCAGATCGTCGCGCAGCACATCGGCCAGCAAGCGCCGCGACTCGACCTGCAAACGATGGGTGGCACCGTTTACCTTCAGGGAAATATTCTTGAAATCTTCTTGCATCAGCGATTCCTTTCTGCTCGCCCGGCAGCGGCGGCGAGAGCCTGTTCGGTCAACACGCGGGCAAGGTGACGCCGGTAATCGGCGGAACCGTGAATATCGGACGGGGGATCGGTGAGGGCGGCAACAACGGCACCGGCGGCGGCTGCCCATAGCTCGGCCCCTGGGCGCTGGCTCTTGAGCATTGCCTCGGCGGCATGGGCGCGCACGGGGGCAGGCCCGACGCTACAGAGGCCAAGCCGCGCATCGGCGATGGTGCCGTCCTCATCCAGCGCCACCACGGCGGCCACTCCTGCCAGGGCAAAATCTCCCTCACGGCGCGCAAACTCAACGAAGGCGCTGCCAGAGGGCGAAGGCAGACCCGGAATGCGAATTTCGGTCAGCAGGTCGCCCTCCTGCATGACCGTCTGTAGATAGCCCTTAAAGAAGTCCTGTGCCGGGATGGTGCGAACGCCTTTGCTGTTGCGTACCTCAAATTCAGCGTCCAGCGCGACCATCACAGCAGGCAATTCTGCCGCCGGGTCGGCATGGCTGATGCTGCCGCCAACGGTGCTGCGGTTGCGAATTGCCGGGTGGCCGACAAAGCGAGCCGCCTCGTGGAGCAGGGGCAAGCGTTCCGCCACCAGCGCATCACGCTCGATGGTGGCATCGCGGGTCAGCGCGCCCAGAGCAAGCCCGCCATTTCGGGGTCGCACATAGGCCAGTTCGCTCACATTGTTGATGTCAACGAGTACGCCGGGATGGGCCAGGCGCATGTTCATGAGGGGGACAAGGCTCTGCCCACCGGCCAGCACACGCGCCTCGTCGCCGTGTTCGGCCAGCAGTTGCACCGCCTCCTCGATGCTGTGCGCGGCAAAATAACGAAACGGAGCAGGCTTCATAACTCTCTCCCTTCCAGAAATATCTGGGACAACTCACCGGAATGTGATGCGGGCGCCCGCTTCTATGTGCGGGTAAGCGGTTAAGAGTTTATGCTACTGTTCGCGGACAAAGAGTTCGACGATATAGCCATCGGGATCACAGACATACATCTGCATCACACCATCGCCGCGCGGGCGCGGGCCTCCCACCAGCGGCACATTCATCGCGCGCAGGTGCCGCTGCGCCTCCTCCAGATCGTCGACCTCAAAAGCGATATGGCTTCCGAAGCCGCGTGACAGCTCACCGGCATTGTAACCGGGGTTAACCTGAGCCACACGGGCCGGGTCGCTGGCACCAATGAGGTGAAGTTCGGCTCTGCCCTTGCGGAACCACGCACCGGGGAAATCGAAATTACTGGGGCGCGGAACCTCTTCCATTCCAAGCACCTGGCCGTAAAAATAGCGCGAACGCTCAACCTCGCTGACGAGCAAGGCCGCGTGATCCAGGCTGCGAATCTCCATAGGCATAACCTCCATAAAAAACATCTCCGCCACAGACAGACTGAGACGGGGTAAAGCAAGTCAGATACGCACAGAATTGCATGCTGGAACGAATGAAAGCCGCACTACAAGAGGGCCGACAACGCTTTGCCACGTTGCTCATGTATACATGATACCTGCCAGGTAGTTGAAAGTCAATGGATAAAAATACCACCCTACAGCGTAGTGCACCATCTGTATCGCGCGCGTGAAGCCCATTCATTTCACTATACGAAACAGGACTCGTCATATGGTGTTCGCAAAACGAGCAAAAAAAGTGGAAAAAGGGCAAAAAGACCACCTCCGCCTGAGATAGTTCGAGCGTTCTTTTTCATTTCGACCCGTCTTTCTGGCTCCTGAGCCATCACCTGTATGGCTCAGCTAGTTCGTATTAGTTTAAACGTCAACATATGTATATTGACATTCTTCTCCTCTTTACAATCTCTTGCCTGGAAAAACTCTCCCTTAAGAAGATTGTTCGATACTCTTCGCGGGCAATGGAAAGGAATGTAACCACCCACCGTACTCCTCTTTAGCATCACCAGATATTGCACTATGGGTGATCAACACAATTTGCTTGAAAGTAGAGGAGGTTTTCTGATGCGCCTGTATTCCTCGCGTCTCCCTTTTTCCAGACGCTCCCTCTGGATTGTTCTATCCCTGACAATAGGAGCATCTATCCTGTTTTCCGCCTGTGGGGGCAGTACCACTGCTACCAGTTCGACTCCGACCGCTGCCCCACCTGCGCCCACGCCGAGTCCAACCCCTGTTCCCGCGACAGTGCCAATGGGGGCCGTCGTGGTGCAGATGATTGAGAACCCGCCTGGCAACTACCTCTTTAAACCAGCGTCCGTCACGATCAAAGCGGGTACAGTGGTCGTCTGGATTAATAACAGTGACGCCCCGCACACGGTGACAAGCGACCCCGGCGCTCCCAGTCCCTTTAACACGACCAGTAATGTAACAGAAGGTCACACCTTCGCTCTCGTTTTCAACACGCCGGGGACGTACCACTATCACTGCAATATCCATCCAACAACCATGAAGGCAGTCATCATTGTTACCCCTTGAGAGGACAGGCTGACATACGGAAGAAGATAACCCACCTGTCGGCCACAAAGCTGTGACCGGTGGGCGGGTTATCGAAGAAGAGATGTGGAATGCATGCATGAAAGGAGTATTGGAGAAGGATGAGTAAGATACGTTATGCTCCTGAGTTAGAAGAAAAGAAAAATAACGTATCACCGGATCGGTTGAAGACCGGTCGAAAGCGCCGACCTCGCTCGCGTATGGTGGCTGTGCGCCACCCTGTGCATTTCGGGTTCATTTTTGCCGTCGCGCTCCTCGTCTTCGCGCTCAGTCTCATCCTGGTTCAAACTGGCATCATTCCTGCTGGACAAACAAACGCATTGCCCACCTCAATATCGAGGCCAACCGCCCGGATAGCTTCACCAACCATCCTTGCAAACGCAAAGGTTCATGTCTACCCGGTCGTTCCGGCAGATGCCGGATTGATGCTACCAGCAATAGACGGCAGAGGCAATATCTGGTTTGGTGAAATGGCAAGTAATCGTCTTGCTCGCCTCGATCCAGAAACAGGAAAAACTCAGAGCTGGACACCTCCTCGAGGGGAGGATGGCATCATGGGAACTGCTATCGACGCGCAGGGCAATATCTGGTTCGCTGAACAAAACGCCAACTATATCGGGCGTTTCGATCCGATCAGGCAAACGTTCCGCCGCTATCCATTCGCGCTGAGCAACGGTCATCCGGTGGGTTTGCAGGATGTACAATTCGACGCGGCAGGCAAGCTCTGGTTTACCGAACTGCTGAACGGGCGCATCGGGCGGTTAGACCCGGCAAATGGAAACGTGCAAACATGGCAGGTCCCAACCCTGGCCGGAGGCGCAACACCCTACCCTTTCGGCCTGACCATTGGCGCCAACGGGCAGGTCTGGTTCGGCACCTTCACCGGAGGAGTGATCGGTCGTCTCAACCCCGCCAGCGGCCAGATCACCCTGTACCACCTGATGCACTCACAGGAACAGATTTATGCAATGACGAGCGATGCGCAGGGCCGTATCTGGTTTACGGAACTCCAGTTCGGCAAGCTGGGCATGATCGATCCCGAAACCGGCAATGTACTCGAACTGAGCGTGCCTGCCGTTCTGGGCAACCCCGAAGATCTGCACGGCATCGTCGTCATGCCTGATGGCACCGTCTGGTTTACCAGCAGTGGCGCCAATGCCCTCATTCGCTATTCCCCTTCGACCGCGACCTTTACCTTCTTCCGCCTCTCCCTGCCAGGCAGCAATCCCTTCGGCCTTGCCCGCGATCGTGCGAACAATCTCTGGTTCACCGCAGGCGGGGGCCAGCAGCCCAACTATATCGGTGAAGTAGCCGCAAGTTGAGCTTTTCAATGACATTCTCCTCCTCATGCCTCATACCGTTGAAAACGCCCTTTGACATGGCCTACTTTGCTCTCGCTCAGTATGACATGTCCCAGGACACTTCTCATGGCATGACATGTCTGGTTACTTTTCGATATGCTAGAATGAGATAGAGTGTATGGACATTGAGCAGGAACATGAATTCAATTGAGGAGGATGCTTTATCGCAATAACTTCGACTATACCACAGTTTCATATGAGCGAGGAAGATCAGCTCAGGCTGGAGGGGTTGCCCTGGCAAGCGTTGTTGGAGAAGTGGCCGGAGCAAGGCGTGGTGCCGCTTCTCATCCGGCGGGGGGAATCGAGGCACCCGGTGATTTTTGTGGAACGGGAGGGGGTGCGCTACGCGATCAAAGAGACGACGCCGCGCATGGCCGAACGCGAGATCAGAAACCTGCGCGAGATTGAGCGGCGCGGCATTCCGGCGCTGAGTCCGGTGGGTACGGTGATAGTGCCAGCGCCGCCGCTTGTCATCGAGGAGCATGGGCCGGGCGGCCATCCACAGTATATCAGTGGGGATCGCGGCTATACCGTGACCCGGCTCGCGCCCCGCGTCATTCCCCAGGCGCTGCTCTACAGCATTCCGTTCACGAAGCGCAACAAGCGGCGCATCTGGTCGGCCATCGCCGTCCTGCTGGTCGAACTGCACGAACATGGCGTCTACTGGGGCGACCCCTCGCTGGCCAATATTCTCATTCGCTTCGATGGGCGGCGCATCCTGGCAATCCTGGCCGATGCGGAGACGGTGGAACTCTTCCCTGGCCCGGTGGGTGAGGGGCTGCGCGAACAGGATTTAGAACTCTTCAAGGAATCGCTGCTCTGGCAGGCGGAAGACCTGCGCGTGGCACGCGGGTTGCCTGAAGAAGAGGAAATTATCGACGACAGCGATTTCCGCTACATCCAGCAGCGATATCAAACATTGCGTCGGCAGCACAGCCGTTTAAGAACCCACTCAGACCTGCTTTCTCTCTATGAGGGACTGATCACGCTCAATCGTCTGGGCGTCGTTTTGATTGATCGGGGCGGCAAAGCGTTACAGCAATTTGTCGCCGTGCGCCCCGGCTGGTATGCAAATCGCATCCGCGAACTACTGGGCATTCATATTCCACGCGCTTATGCACGTCGGTTTTATGGCATGATCGTGGGCCATCAGGCCATTATGAGCGAACGCGAAGGCCATCGGGTGAGCATTGAGGAGGCAGCAAAGGACTGGTATACTCGCTATCACCTGCCAACGATTCTCCTGCTACGCCAACACCTGACGAAAGGCGAAGATCCACTGCCCGCCTACTTCGCCATCATGCGCCACAAGTGGAACATGAGCAAGAAAGCGGGGCATGAAGTGCCTATGGATGAAGCAGTCCTCGACTGGGCCATGCAACAGGCGAAGATCGGGAAACTCGGCACAGTTGACCCGGCGGAACTGGCGAGGTGGTGGCGAGAACGCAAACCGGTCGCGCAGGCGCTGGAACCCCCGATGATTGAGAGCGAGGAGTTAGCCCCCCTGCTCAAAACGGATGAACGACCACTTGTCAGACTACCCGCCCCTGAGCTGGATCAGAAACTTACCGATATCCTGGAACACCAGCACCCGGAACCAACAGGGATTGAGAACGAAGAATTGTAATTCTCAAGGGGCCAGGACGGCAAGCGGCGAGGGGAAGCGAGGGCCAGGGCGGAGGCAGGCTCCGCCCTGGCCCCTTGAGAATTACAATTCTTCATCGAGTGGCTCGTCGCCAACCTCGTCCTCAACCTCTTCTTCAGCGTCCCGGTTGTAGGAGAGCATGTTGCCGCGAATTTGCTCCTCGAGGGCGGCGGCGACATCGGTGTTCTGGCGCAGGAACTCTTTGGCGTTTTCGCGTCCCTGGCCCAGGCGAATGTCGCCAACAGTGAACCAGGCGCCGCTCTTCTTGACCAGCCCCATCTCCAGGCCGAGGTCGATCAGGCCACCCTCGCGAGAAATACCCTCACTGTACATAATGTCGAACTCTGCCACCTTGAACGGAGGAGCGACCTTGTTCTTGACAACGCGCACGCGCGTGCGACTGCCCGTCACGTCCTGCCCCTGCTTGATGGAGTCGATACGGCGGATGTCCAGGCGCACCGAAGCGTAGAACTTCAGCGCCTTACCGCCAGCCGTCGTCTCAGGGTTGCCGAACATGACGCCGACCTTCTCGCGCAGCTGGTTGGTGAAGACGACTGCCGTATTGGAGTTGCTGATGGCCGCTGTGAGCTTGCGCATGGCCTGGCTCATCAGACGGGCCTGCAAGCCGACGTGAGAATCGCCCATTTCGCCCTCGATTTCGGCTCGCGGAGCCAGCGCCGCTACAGAGTCGATCACCACAACATCGATAGCGTTGCTGCGCACCAGGGCATCGACGATTTCCAGAGCCTGCTCGCCGGTATCGGGCTGCGAGATGAGTAGATTGTTCGTATCAACGCCGCAGCGTGCCGCGTAAGTGGGGTCGAGCGCGTGTTCGGCGTCGACGAAGGCAGCATAGCCACCGGCGCGCTGCGCATTGGCAATGATATGCTGGCACAGCGTCGTCTTACCCGAAGACTCAGGGCCATAGATTTCCGTGATACGGCCACGTGGAACACCGCCCACTCCCAGGGCGAGGTCCAGCGCAATTGATCCCGTCGGAATGACTTCCACGTGAATTTTTGCCGCCTCCCCCAGCTTCATGATCGCACCTTTTCCAAAACGGCGTTCGATCTGCGCAAGCGCCTGCTCTATCGACTTTTCGCGTTCGCTGGTGGCGGCAGAGACAGCAGTACTGCTTCGATCTGCCATAGATTTGTCCTTCTTTGCTGGCATTGCTCAACTACAGGGCGTCATACCGTTGGAGACAGAGAGCCTGTTCCACGCCGCTTCACCACCCTGTTCCCTCCTTTTTTAATACTTGAATCTCCCTCGTCAGGGGATGGGAATATCCGTATTTCAATCCCAGATAGAAAACCAGACCCTTTCTGAAAAGGTCGGATTGGGTGCCTCAGATTCCCGTGCTTCGTACACAAAGATATTCTTTGGCCGGGCCGCGAAAGCGGAAACGGGTGTCTTCTTCTCCCTCCATCTCCAGAATGTAGAACGAGTGTACCACAAGTTCATGCATATGTCAAGTTGTTCAGACGCCCTACCTCTATACGGCAGGGCTACGCTCGTTTCGCCCGGCGGGCGAGTTTACATGTCACGGCGGCCTTCGAGGGCGCGACCGAGGGTGCCTTCGTCGGCGTATTCCAGATCGCCCCCGATGGGCAGGCCGCGCGCGAGGCTGGTGACACGAATGCCGCTGGCAGGCAATTCTCGCCTGATATAGTCCGCTGTGTATTCTCCCTCAAAGTTCGGGTTGGTTGCGAGAATGACCTCGCGCACGCCACCTTCTTTGACGCGCTTGAGCAGTTCTTCGATGCGCAGGTCTTTAGGACCGACGCCTTCAACAGGCGAGAGCGCGCCATGCAGCACGTGGTAGAGGCCCTTGTAGACGCCGGTTTTTTCGATGGCCAGCACGTCTAACGGCTCCTCCACCACACAGATCGTCTCCTGGTCGCGGCTCGGGTTGCTACAGATAGGGCAGGGATCGGTTTCGGTAATGTTGAAGCAGCGAGAGCAATAGATGATGCTCTCTTTGACGCGCATGATCGCATCGGCCAGGCGACGCGCCTGGTCGGTGGGGCTGCGCAGGACGAAAAAGGTGAGACGCTGCGCCGTCTTCACGCCGATGCCCGGCAGCTTCGAAAATTCTTCAATCAGCGCCGCGACCGGCGGTGCAATGTTGCTCATGGGTTTAGAACATTCCTGGGATTCTCAGACCGCCGGTGATACTGGCCATCATCTTCTGCTGCGCCTCACTGACTTTGTTGAACGCATCTCTGGACGCCGCCAGCACCATTACCTCGAGGTCGGCTATGTCTTCCGCACTAAACGCTTCGGGATCGATCTTGACAGCAGTGGTCTCGAATTTACCGTTCATGGTAATAGTGACCGCGCCACCGCCAGCCGTGCCGGTGAATTCGCTCTCCTCCAGTTCCTGCTGCATCTTCATCAGCTTCTGCTGCGCTTTTTGAAGTTCTCGCATATTCATCAGTTCACTTACTCCTTCACTATCCTCTTTTCGGGTTGACCTGGATGTTTTTCACAGTAAATGTACGCACAACCTCCTGCACGACAGGGTGACTTTTCGCCTTCTGTTCAAGCATCTCCTGAGCCGCAACAGCAGATAGCGTATTACTATTCTCTCTCACCATGTTCGATCTGGCAAGTGGTGCTGCGCGCTCCTGAGCAGTCGAGGCCACCGGAGCAGAGGACGCAGAAGGCGGATTTGTGCGCCCATTCGTCCCATCAGAAGCCGGCTTTTGCTTCTCAGGGACAACTGCTGACTGTGGTTGCGCCGTCGGCTTTATCATACCGGGCTGGCCGCCAGTATTGCCAGAACTATTAGGCTGCGCGGCAGGAGGAAAAACGGGCGGGCGTTCGCCTGTCCGCAGCAGACGAACGCGGCATGGCTGCCCGAACTCCAGAGACAGCGCCCAGTCAACATGTTTCGCGCGATCACCCTGAGAGAGCATTTTGAAAAATGTCTCGTTGGCAGCCTCGATCAGGATGATGGTCTCTCCTTCCGCCACTTCGACGCCCACGACCGTAAAATAGTTTAACATAGGAGACGTCTGTTTGTTTTTCTGTTTGACACGTGCTTTGACCGTTTCCCAGCGTTCCTTCACCTCCTGCACTGTCAGGCCCGGCTGACCGCCAGCACCTCCCTGCTCCTCAATCGGCGCTTCCCGCTCAGCAGCCGTTTCTGACTGGCTATCAGCAACATCTCCATTCGCCGCTGCTGACCGCTGGTCAACAGAAGAGGCATCAGCAGAGTAGTTATAGGCTTCATACTCATCAACAGAGGAGTCACGCTCCTCCGGCGCTTTCACGGGCGGACGAGAGGTCGGCGGCGCTGGTTGCCCCGACCGGGCGGCTTGCTGCACTTTTGCCGGTTGCGCGGCAGCAGGAGTGGGTTGAGCAAGACCAACGACCGGGCGCGCCGACGTTGGTGAGGGCGCGCTGGCAGAGGGAGATAAGGATTGACCGGAGCGGCGATGCAGTTCCACGCATTCGAGAAAGGCCAGTTCGAGGGCAAGCTGGGGCGTCCCCTGGCTCTTCTGCATGAGGTCATTCTGCGCGAAGATGCGGGCGCACTCGGTCAGTTCATCCAGTGTGAAGGGCTGCATCATCTGCGTGATCTCGCGAATCTCGTCTTCCGTGCGGTCTAGAATGGTCGCCACGTCGGCCCCGGCTTTTGCCAGCATGAGCGCGCGCCAGTATTCGACGACCTGGGCATTGATCTGGCGCAGGTCGGCTCCAGCCTCGGAAAGTTCGTGGATGAGGCGCAGGCCGTTAGAGGTATCGAGCTGAGCAATGTAGGAAATGAATTGCTGGATGGCGCGCGGGTCGGCAACGCCGAGCATGGCCTGTACCTGCGAGAGCGTGATCTCGTTGCCCGCGTAAGCTATGGCCTGATCGAGCAGGCTGAGCGCGTCACGCATGCCCCCGGCTGCCGCTCGCGCAATCAATTCGGCTGCTCCCGCCTCCAGTTTGACCTGTTCCTGCCCTGCAATGTAGTTCAGGTGCTGTACAATCTGCCGCGTGGTGATGCGTTTGAAGTCGAAACGCTGGCAGCGCGAAAGCACGGTGGGCAGCATCTTATGCACTTCGGTAGTTGCCAGGACAAAGACGGCATAAGGCGGTGGCTCCTCCAGCGTCTTCAGCAAGGCGTTAAAAGCCTCGGTCGTGAGCATGTGCGCCTCGTCCAGCACGTAGACTTTGTACTTGCCGGTGGAAGGGGGCACCATAACCTTCTCGCGCAGTTCGCGGATGCTGTCAATACCACGATTAGAAGCGGCGTCGATTTCGATGACGTTGAAGGAATTGCCCGCAGTAATTTCACGACACTGCTGGCACTCGTTGCAGGGCTCGCCATTGCGGGGGTTCAGGCAGTTGATGGTCTTGGCGAGCAGGCGGGCGGTGCTGGTTTTACCGGTGCCTCTTGGCCCGGTGAAGAGATAAGCGTGGGCCAGCTTGCCACTGTTGAGAGCGTTTTTAAGCGTTTCGATAATCGGTTCCTGACCAACCAGCTCACCAAATGTTTGCGAGCGCCATTTGCGGTAAAGCGATTGTGAGGCCATTGCGCGTAACTCCGCTGCGTTTCCTGAGAAGCATTCACCCGCCGCTACCAGACGAGACCAGATAAGATCAGTATGAGCATACTGCTACGAGAGAAAACCGGTTTTCGCCCGGTCCTGCCGATCAGCGCAATCAGGCAACCCTACGGCACCCAGAGAGGTCCGCTTACCGTTGCTTCCTCACGAACCTGGCGGGGTTCGCAGACATCTGCCGCGTAGGACCCGATTACGCCGATCGGCAGGACCGGACGAAAACCGGCCTGTTCCATTCGATTCGCTTTCTCTACGATCTCTCTTCGGAACGAGGCTATTGTACTCCTGTTCGCACGTTTTGTCAAGCCTTTTTCCCTGCGAACGCCGCCGTAAAGCATGCCGTATGCTGGCTCCCCGTCACAGGTCGACAGCGCAGGCCAGCCGCCAGGGGTGGCCCTACTCTAGACGACGGCTCCACAAGCGGCACGAGCCGCCTGTATAGAGTAGGGCCACCCCTGGCGGCTGGCCTGCGGTGCCGGGTCGTATAAGAGGAATCCGGCAAGCCAGCAGAGGGAGCCAGCATACGGCATGCCATGAGAAACTGTCAGAGATATTTTCCGATCAGCAAATTGTACCGTTCCCTCACATCTGCCGGGATGCGGCTGCGGTCGGTGATGATGGCGGTTGCCAGCGCGCCCGGACACTCGCAGGCGCCGCGTTCGGCGGGAATCTTCTTCGCCACGCTGCGCAGGATGCGCTGCGCGTTGGCGACGTTCGCGCCGAGATTGCTGATGACCATTTCGACGGTGACGGACTCTTCTGATTCGTGCCAGACGTCGTAGTCGGTCACACAGGCGATGGTGGCGTAGCACAGTTCGGCCTCGCGCGCCAGCTTAGCCTCCGGCAGCGCGGTCATGCCGATGATATCCATGCCCCAGCTGCGGTAGACCTTCGATTCGGCCTTCGTGGAGAAAAACGGGCCTTCGATGCAGACATACGCGCCGCCCTGATGCACCTTCACATCACCCTGCTCGCGTGCCGATTCCAGCAAAAGGTTGCTCAGCGTGGGGCAAAACGGCTCGGCAAAGGTGACGTGGACGACAATGCCGCCCTCGAAGAAGCTGTTGACGCGGCTCTTTGTGCGATCAAAGAGCTGGTCGGGAATCACAAGGTCGCGGGGAGCGATATTTTCGCGCAGGCTGCCTACCGCGCTGACGGAAATAACCCACTCGACGCCCAGACTCTTGAGCGCCCAGATATTGGCGCGCGCGGGAATCTCGGTGGGCGAGATGCGATGCCCGCGCCCATGACGCGGCAGGAAGGCCATCGGCACGCCCTCCACATTGCCAATCGTAATCACATCGCTCGGCCTGCCAAAGGGCGTCTCTACCGCGACCTCCTCTACATCAGTCATGCCCTCCATCTGATACAGCCCGCTGCCGCCAATCACGCCAATTTTCGCCTGTGGCATGGAAATACTCTCTTTCTGGTGTAGGGAAGGAAGCCCAGGGCAGCCGCAGGGGGCTGGCCCTACTCTAGACGCCCTCTCCACAAGCGCCACGGCACTATCGTATATAGTAGGGCCACCCCTTGCGGGTGGCCTGCGGCGGCCTTCAGGTAACGCCTATGGGGATGGTCCTACTCTACACGATCCCTCCACCAGCGGCACGACCGCATCGTCTCTCGCAGGGCCATCCCTTGCGGCTGCCCTGGGGCGGCCTGAAGTGAACGCTTCTGGCGCCAGCCCCCTGCAGGTGGCCTGAAAGGAGCTTCCTCCACTGAACATCCCACCTTATTTTCTGATACGAATGTAATTCAGTTTGCCCGCTCTGATTACCGCGCCTTCCTCCACCGGAACGATGAAGTCAACATCGGCGATGCGCTGCTCTGAGCTGACTTCGCCGTTCGGGTAGAAACGCACACCGCCCTGCTGCACGAGACGACGCGCCTCGTTACGGCTGACTGCCAGCTTCGATTCCACCAGCAAATCGACGATGCTGGTTGGCTCATGGAGCGTGTATTCACGCATCTCTGCTGGTAGCTGGCGCTGCGAGAACTGATGCAGAAAGGCTTCTTCCGCCTCCTGGGCCGCCTGCGCGTTATGGAATTCGCTCACGATCTCACGCGCCATGCGTCGCTTAACCACCACAGGATTGAGCGTCCCCTCAGCCATTTTACGCTGGAACTCCTCAAGCTCGGCCTGCGGCACATCGGTCAGCGCCTCAAAGTACGACATCATGGCGTGATCGGGCAGCGACATCAGCTTGCCGTACATATCATTGGCGGGCGCGGTCATGGGGATGTAGTTGCTGAGGGATTTGCCCATCTTCATGACGCCATCAAGGCCAACGATTAGCTGCATTGTCAGAATCTGCTGCGGCTTCTGCCCGAAAATCGGCTGGAGTTCGCGTCCGACCAGCAGGTTAAAAGTCTGGTCGGTGCCGCCAATCTCGACATCGGCATGCAGCGCCACCGAGTCATAGCCTTGCAACAACGGATACATAAACTCGGAGAGGTAGATTTCAACTCCGCTATTATAGCGTTTGGAGAAATCGTCGCGCTCCAACATCTGCGCCACCGTCTTATTGCTCAGCAACCGGACGGCATCGGCCAGCGTAAACTGGTCGAACCACTCGCTCTGCCAGCGCACCTCGGTCAGTTCGGGGCTGACAATCCTGAAGAACTGATCGAGGTAGGTGGCGGCGTTGGCCTTCACCTGCTCGGCGCTCAAGGCGACACGGGCCTCTGAGCGCCCGCTTGGGTCGCCCAGCCGCGCCGTCCAGTCGCCAATCACGACGACCGCCTTATGCCCCATCCGCTGGAACTGGCGTAATTTACGGAAGACAACCGCGTGTCCAATCGTCAGATCATAATGGCTCGGGTCCACGCCCAGCTTAATACGCAGCGCCTCGCCCCTGTTACCCTCTTCGAGCATGCGGCGCAGCTCTGCCTCCTTCTCAATCCGAACCACACCCCGCTTCAACACATAATCTATCTGTTCGCGTGTGGGCCTCTGTATCACCATCACACAACCTCCTGTATAGTAGTCCCTTACCGCGCATTGTAGCAGTATAGGGCGCAGAAATCAACAAATTTGCCCGAATCAACCTCCTCACAATCCAGCCTGTGACCAGAAGTTGCCTGCATTATTGGCACCTGTGGTACAATTGCATCGTAGCGGACGGGCTATGCTTCAGGTAGGCAGAGGGTTAGCCGTCCAGGTGCATTGTAGGGTCGTCAATGGCATGTCATACAAGGAAGTATTGAGATGAATACTACTCTGGGGTCCCTGGTAGAGAGGGCGATCATGGGCAATCAACGCCCTCTTGAATTTTACCTGCGCGACCAGAGCCGCCTGCCAGGGCCAAGAGCAAATCTGGAACTGCTCAGCGACTTTAGCGACCTGCTGGCTGCGGTGGCGGCGGAACAGCCGGAACATACACGAGGCCTGTTGAAATATCTCACCAACGAGGCGCACACAACGGTGAAGACAAACACGCCGGAAGAGTTCGTCTTGCTCTGTGGCGTGGTGGCCTACGGAGCCTGCGCCGGAACACAGCCATCATGGCGTTGCGAGGCGTTTGAGGTGCTGGCCGATTATGCCGGACATGCCTCCTGGCGTGTGCGTGAAGGCTCGGCCCTCGGTTTCCAGCGCCTGTTGACTTCCGCGCCCCAGGAAACAATTCGCTACTTGAAGGACATGGCGACCAGGGGCAATTACCTGCGCCAGCGCGCCGCCATCGCCGCCATCGCCGAGCCGCCACTTTTACGCGCGGATGAGCTGGTTGAGGCCGCGCTGGCGATCCAGCGGACTGTGCTGGAACGTATGCGTTGCGCCCCCGCTCAAGATCGCAAACGCGAGCAATTCCGCGCGCTGCGTCAGGCGCTGGGCTATACACTGAGTGTGGTGACAGCCGCCGCGCCCGAAAGCGGCTTCGCCCTCATGCGCGAGTGTGCCGGCTGGGGCGACGCCGATATCACCTGGGTCTTGCGAGAAAATCTCAAAAAGAAACGCCTGGCGAAATTCCCTGAAGATACACAGGCCCTTATTCGCCTGCTAGCATAGCATATCATTGAAAACGCCCTCGACCATGTCATGCTGAGTGACAGCAAAGCATCTTAAGGCAGCCTGTTACTCAGCCTTGTATACTCGATACTTCGCCGCCGCTCCGCATGACATGGTCGAGAGGTGACAGGTGAGTGGTCGGTTGATGAGTACAGCTACACCATATTATGTGATGACGATGCCGGGGTTGGAGACGGTGGCGTTCAGCGAGGTTCACGAGCGCGTTCCCGACGCTGAACTGGTCAAGTTTTCGCGCGGTATTGCGCAGTTTCGCAGCGCCGAACCCCCGACCAGGCTGCTGGCATTGCGCACAGTTGAGGATGTTTTTATCACGCTTGCCCATATTACCGGACTGGGACATGGGCGCGACGCGCTGCGCGTGCTGCACAGCGCGACACTGCACGCCGACCTCGAACGCGCCCTCAACCTGTGGCGGCGCGCCCATCATGGCAGGCGGCCATCTACCTGGCGCGTCATCAGCCAGAAGCAGGGGTCGCACGAATTCCGGCGCGTCGACGCGGGCAACGCGGTCAGCGAGGCGCTCAGGGAGGCCCTGCCGCGCGGAATGCGCATGGTGAAAGATGAGGCCGATATCGAATTCTGGCTCTGGCTCAGCGGCAGCGAGGCGTTGCTCGGCCTGCGCCTGAGCGATGCAACGATGCGCCATCGCACCTACAAACAGGAACACCTGCCCGCCTCGCTGCGCCCCACCGTCGCGGCGGCGATGGCTCTGCTTTCTCGCCCAACGGCTCAGGATATTGTGCTTGACCCGCTTGCCGGCGCGGGAACCATCCTCATCGAGCGCGCCCTGCTCGCGCCAGCACAGGAGGAACTGGGCGGAGATATTCGCAAAGAGGCGGTAGCGATGGCGCGCCGTAACGCCCGGGACGCCGGAGTGCGGGCGCGCTGGCAGGTCTGGGATGCGCGGGCGCTGCCGCTTGAACCTGGAAGGGTGAACCGTATCCTGACGAATTTACCGTTTGGTAAGCAGATCGGGACGCACGAGGCCAATACCAGGCTCTACGCAGAACTGGCTAAAGAGTTTGGCCGTGTGCTTGCAGAGGATGGTATACTGGTGACGCTCACCAGCGAAGACCGGCTCTGGGAAACGGTCTTGCGTGACGCAGGCTGGCGCATCAGCAAAAAAGTCGTGCTGGTCGTGCTGGGCCAGCCCGCCAGCATTTTTGTGGCCGAGCGTGCGTGAAGTCGCGGAGGCATCTTATCTATCCATATATAAAAGGAGACCAATCCAATGGCTACGACAACAACAGCGGATTTTCGCAACGGCATGGTTATCCGCTATAACGGAGAATTGTATACAATTACCGAGTTTCATCATGTCAGTCCTGGAAACTGGCGCGCGTTCGTGCGCACACGCCTGAAAAATGTGCGCACCGGACGCGTGATTGAGCAGCGTTTCCGCGCCGGTGAAGAGATCGAGGAGGTGCGCGTTGAACACCAGCCCTGGCAATTCCTCTATGTCGACGGCGACGAATATGTCTTTATGAACACGGAGACCTTTGATCAGCAGCCCATTCCGAAAGAGATGCTGGGCGAGGCAGTGCAGTTCCTGAAAGAGCAGGATATCGTGGAACTGCTGGTAGACGGCGAAACCATCGTCGCCGCCGAACTTCCTAACTTCGTGGAACTTGAGGTCGTCAGCGCCGAGCCGGGTGTGCGCGGCGACACCGCTACCAACGTCACCAGGCCTGCCACCCTTGAAACAGGGGCCGTCGTCAACGTTCCCCTCTTCGTTAACCCTGGCGACCGCATTCGGGTCGATACGCGCACGGGACAATATGTTGAGCGCGTAAAATAGGAGGGAAGGCGACTATCCCTATCTGCGGCGCAGGTTGCTCCGCCGATCTTTGCAGTCGGCCCACGGAGCAATCTGCGCCGTTCTCACCTGTGTCAGGAATGCGGATCGATCAGCCCGTCGGCGGTCAGTTGCTGAAGGGCTTTGTGGGCGATTTGCGGGGTGCCAACACGGAAGGCAACACCGTGCATGTACTGGATGACTGGTTCCAGATAGGGCTTTAAGCGAGCGTCCTGCTGCATCAGGGAATTCAGGACGTATGAAGCCGTTTCCACCAGCCAGGGGGTAGTTTCGTTGGCCATGAGCAGGCGCAACAGGGGGCCGAGGCTCTGCCTGCCAAAGCGTGTGAGGCCCTTTGCGCCCATCCAGGCGACGGCATGGTCGGTATCGAGCAGGTCTTTGACGAGGACAGGCAGCGCGCGGCGGTCGCAGATCTCGCCGAGGGCGCGGGCGGCATGCCAGCGCATCCAGGCCGAACTGCTGTTGCTGGCATCGATGAGGGCGGGAACGGCGACATGGCCAAGACGGACAAGGGAAGAGAAAATCTGGCTGCCAAGTTGCTCGTCGGCGGTGCGCAGGGCGCTGAGCAGCGCGGGAACCGCCGAGGCATCGCCCGCGCGTCCCAGAGCTTTCGCAGCCTGCAGGCGCACGGCAGGAACGGGATCATGCAGGGCCTCGATCAGTACAGGGGTGGCAGAGGGATTGCCAATAATGCCCAGGATATGAATGGCAGTCTCGCGCATAGCCGGGCGCGTATCGTGCGCGCCGGCCAGCAGGACCATCTGTGCGCGCGCTGACTCGATGCCGGAGCCGGGCAGGAAGAGCGTGCGCAGGCGCGTGCGCGCATGCGGCGTGCGCAGGGGCGGTGGAATGACGAACGGCTTGCCCGCCCAGGTTCCCAGAGCGATAAATTCGAGCAGGTGGCGGGCCAGGCGATCATCTTCAAGCGAGGAAACGGCAATTATCGCGCGCGGGTCATCTTCCATAATCCAGTATAACAGACGCCAGGCCGCGCCACGCCGTCCCGAGGCCGCCTCCTGCGCCAGTATCTGCGGCGGCGTTACGCCTACCGGGGGCGTCTCCTGTACAGTCGTCTCCTGTTCCGAAACCGGCGGCTGCGATGAGGATATCATTTCCGTTGTAGTGTCAGGATTATAATCAAAGGGTGTCATCACCTGTGCTCCCTTCTTTGTCAAGAACAGATTACACGCGCAGGCGCAAAATCAATGCGTCGCACAGGTGCAGTCTTATGAAGATACAAGTAGAACGCACTACAAACCCGGCGGACACAGGAGCATTGTTCGTTACCAGAGTGCAGATGACACTAATACTATAGCACAAAAAAGCTGGCGCTGCCGATAAGCCAACCACCCCCAGGGCAGCCGCAGACCGCCAGAGCAGGCCACCCACCGCAGACCGCCAGAGCAGGCCACCCGCCAGGGGTGGCCCTCATAAGCGTTAACTTAAGCCCGCGCGAGCGCGAAGCAGGCCACCCGCCAGGGGTGGCCCTACTCTACGCGGCGGCTCCACAAGCCCTACGATACGTCCGTCTAGAGGAGGGCCACCCCTGGCGGGTGGCCTGCTTCGCGGAGGGTCTTACGTTAACACCCATGGAACCACCCCTACTATCTACGCATCTAGTGCGCCTCCGCGAGTTGCATCCGTCTAGAGGAGGGCCACCCCTGGCGGGTGGCCTGCTTGGCGCTCCCACGGCCTGAAGGGAACGCTTCTGGGGGTGGCCCTACTCTACACGGCGGCTCCATAAGCCCTACGATACGTCCGTATAGAGGAGGGCCACCCCTGGCGGGTGGCCTGCCCGACGCGGCGTCGGTGGCCTACCTGGCGTTGGCACGGCCTGAAGGTAACGCCTATGGGACCACCCCTTGCGCTGGCCTGAAGGTCACGCTTATGTGGGTACCCCTTGCGGGTACCCTGGGCCTGACACCTCCCCGGGGCCTGGCGGCTACCTTGCCCTCTAATGCATTGCGGTATAGAGGCGTTCGGAGGTGATGGGAAGCTCCGTCATACGCGCGCCAACAGCGTCATAAATGGCGTTGGCGATGGCGGCGCTGACGGGAACGACGGGCGGTTCGCCGACGCCTTTCGCGCCAAACGGCCCCAGGGCAGAGGGTATCTTCACCAGAATGGAGGTGATGTTGGGAACATCCTGGCTATGCGGGATAGCATAATCCATAAAGGTGGAGGTGAGCAACTGGCCGTTTTCGTCGTAGACATAGCCCTCGAAAAGCGCCCAGCCGATGCCCTGCGTGACGCCGCCCTCGATCTGCCCCTCGACCTCGGCAGGGTTGATGGCGAAGCCAACGTCCTGCGCCACCACGTAATCGAGGACGCGCACCTGGCCCGTCTCGGGGTCAACGGCCACCCTGGCAATGTGCGCCCCGTACATGGGCGAACTGACCTTGTTCGCAACCCGCCCACTGCCATAGACAGGCGCGTACTGCCCGGCAAACTGCATCGAGGCGGAGGCGATCTTCGTCAACGGTACGCTCTTGCCCGGCGTGCCGCGCACCACAACTTTGTCGCCCTCGATCTCCAGGTCATTCGCCGAAGCCTCCAGCATATCGGCGGCGATGGAGAGGATCTGGTTGCGGGCGTCGCGGGCGGCTGCCAGCACGGCAGGCCCCATCGAGTAGGTCGTTTTGCTGCCGCCGGTGCCGCCGCTATAGGGCATGGTATCTGTGTTATCATGCGCCACGTTGATGGCGTCGGGCGACATACCAAGACCCTGAGCGGCAATCAGCGCCATCGAGGTATCCGAACCCGTCAGGTCAACGGTACCGATGATGACGGTGATGGTGCCATCCTCTTCGAGGCGACAGGCGGCGGCGGTCGGCTCCGTGCCGCCGGGCCAGCCACCGGCGGCCAGGCCAATACCGACCTTCCAGCCCTTCAGCTCCTCAGGCGGCGTCCGGTACTCCTCGCGCTTCGCCCACAGGGGATGCTCTTTCGCCTTCTCAACGCATTCCAGCAGGCCGATGCGTGGCCACTGCGGCTGGCGGGCATTGAGCGTCGGGTCGCCCTCTTTCAGGCCGTTCTTCAGCCGGAAGTCTGCCGGGTCCATGCCCAGTTCGCGGCAGAGTTCATCCACCGCCGATTCGAGGGCAAAAGTCGTCTGTGGCGCACCGGGAGCGCGATAAGCCCCCACACTGACCTTGTTGGTAAGCACCTCGAAGCAGCGAAAATCGATATTCGGGCAGCGATAGGAACTGCCGAGGAGGAAACCGGCGAGGCCAGCCGCCGCGCCGCCATAGCAGCCGCTATCAAAAATTACCTCGGCCTCCATCGCCACCAGCGTACCGTCGCGCTTCGCTCCGAGCTTGATGGTGATGACCGATTGCGGCGCGGGATTGCCGGCCAGCAGGTCTTCAGAGCGCGTGTAGACCAGGCGCACGGGCCGACGCGCCGCATAGGCTGCGGCAGCAGCGAACGGCTCGATCAGTCCGAATTTACCGCCAAAGCCGCCGCCAACCGGCACCGATTCAACCGTCACCTGCCGGGCCGCGACATCCAGCGCCGTCGCCACTTCGCTGCGCACACCCATCATCGCCTGCGTGCTGGGCCAGAGCGTCACATGCTCGCCGTTCAGGTCGGGAGAAACCGTGATCGACTGCGGCTCCATATAGGACTGGTGAACGCTACTGGTGCGATAGGTACGCTCGACCACCACCTCGGCCTCGCGCCAGCCAGCCTCCATATCGCCCGCATGATAGCGTACTTTATCACTGACATTCTCAGAGAGATTGGTGTCCTCCGTGTCCACCTCGTCTTCCTCGGAAACGGCGGCATGCGCGCCTCCGCCTGCAATCTCCGAACTTTCACCCTCACCTCGATGGCGCGTCAGCGGGGAGCCGGGCTGCATGGCCGCGACCGGGTCCAGCACGACGGGCAGCTCTTCATAATCGACATCAACGGCATTTGCGCCATCTTCTGCGGCGGCCTCCGTCTCGGCCAGCACAATGGCGACCGGGTGACCGGCCCACAGCACTTCGCCATTCGCCAGAGGGGCCTGCACCCGCGAAGGGCTGGTGCGCTTCGCCATGCCTAACGTCTCGCTGGTATAGACGGCCACTACACCCGGAACGGCCAGGGCCGCCGAGGTATCAATATTACGAATACGCGCGTGCGCGTAGGGGCTAAGCACTAACCGGGCGTGCAGCAGCCCTTCCAGAACCAGATCGCCTGCGAAACGCGCGCGCCCCGTCACCTTATCCGGCGCATCCTTACGCGGTATCGATTTACCAACGGCCTGATACTCTGTTGACGTGTCAATTGTCTGTGCCATACAAAAAACCTTGCTCCAATACAAAATCAGAAACCATACTCTTCCTCACAATCTGAGATAATGAAAGTGTAGCACATAGAAAGGGGTCATGTCAGGAGAAGCTCTCCACCGGCATCACCTGTAAGCAAAAGAAAGGAAAGCCATACGCCTGAGCGTGTGGCTTTCCTTTCTTTTGCCTGCAACGAAGCAATGCTCAGATGCTGGCTACCGTGTGGATCTCGTGAGGCTTGACCGATGTACGGGTCAACGCCGAGACAGGACTGCCGTTAAGGCAGGAGTAATTGCCGCTCTCAGTCGGCGAATTGGTAAAAGTTACATCGATAGCGTAATAGTACGGTGGAGGCGTATTCACAGGGATGTAGCCAGAACCGCAAATGCCGTTGTTGGTGATCTGGTCTCCATCACCCTGATCGGAGACGCCCGCCTGATAACCACAGCACTGGCCTTCCAGGTTGTAACCACCGGTATTGTTCGCGCCATCATTACTGACGATGTCCTTATTCATCACAATCTTCGTGGGCGTCAGGGTGGGGATGCAACTGCTCGGATTATTGGGATCCCCATCGATGTTGGAGATAAAGAGGCCAACATCATTGCCGACCACAATATTGCCGGTGATGTGTACTCCAATCGTGAGTGCAGCATAATTGCAAGAGCCACCATAGATGAGAATACCACCGGAAGCCGCACCGCCGTTGCTGCCGGTATAGGAATTGCCCTGTACAATATTGTTGGAAATCGTTCCTTTTGCGCCAGCCCCCAGCTCGATACCGTTCTGAGCAATGTAGTTGACCGGCCCCTGCCCAAGCACCGTGTTTTTGCTGATGGTCGCGCTGCTGCCAACGCCCCTGACCACAATCCCATTCTTCTGGTAGTTCCAGATCACGTTTCCGGTAATCTTCCCCTTTGAGTGATGGGCGTCAGAGAAGAAGATGCCGTAGCCATACTGTACACCGTCCAGCGGGCTATCGCCGACATCGTGGATACGCGAGTTGGAAACGGTGACTGTGCTGCCATCGTTGACGATCCCATCGTAGGTGGAGCCGAAAACCTCAGAATTGGTGATCGTCACCGTCAATCCAGGCTGGATATAGATACCAATATCGCAGCCGTTGCCATTGACGGCGGTGGCGCTGATCGTAGTGGATGTCGTCACCACCATCGCGGCAGTCAGGTTAGGGTTGCCATCCTGTGAGAAACTGGTCGCCTGACAGGATGCCTGAGCTTTCGCGCCCACACTGTGTCCAGAGATGAGATAGGCGGCGGCAAGCAGCGCCAGGACAGTAATCATGACCCCCAGTGAGTAGAATGTCTTGCGCATGAGCTTCCCCCTTCTTTGAGTTAATGGATGGCTTGCACGACAACAACATGCCTGCCAGACTGCGCCCCCTTAAGAGCTGACGTAGACGGGGTAATCGGGCTGCCATCAAGACACGAGTAGTTGCCGGTAGCAGTCGGGCTGTTGGTAGCAGTAAGATCGATGAAGTACAGGTACGGCGGCGGTGTATTCACAGGGGTGTAACCAACACCGCAAATGCCATTGTTGTTCATCTGATCGGCATCACCCTGATCGGCAATACCAGCTTGATAGCCACCACTCACTGCGCCAGTCGTATTATTGACCGCATCGTAGCTGATGATGTTATTGTTTGCCTTGATTCTGGTCGGTGTCAGTGTCGGCACACAGCTATTTCCATCGAGATTGGAGAGCCAGACACCGATATCGTTACCGACGACAATATTGTGAGTAATGCTCGATCCGATGGAGAGCGCCCCACTATAACACGAGCCGCCGACAACAATGATGCCACCAGAGGCGGTTTCACCCGCTCCACTATAGGAGTTGCCCTGCACAATATTGTAACTCACTGTGGCCTTCGCGCCATAGCCAATCTGAATACCATTCTGGGCAATGTAGTTCACCGCTCCCTGCCCCAGCACCGTATTATGGCTAATTGTGGCCTTCGTGCCAACTCCATTAACAACGATGCCGCCTTTCTGGTAGTTCCAGATCACATTACCGGAAATCGTACCCGTCGAGCCGCTACCATAGACAAAGTAGATAGCTACGCCGTGCTGATCACCATTGAGCGGATTTTCTCCAATGTCGTGGATGCGCGAATTCGTGATCTTGACGTTGGAACCATCATCGGCAATGCCGAAGTAGTTGGCTCCGTAGATATCGGCGCTGGTAATCACCACACCGGTCAACCCGGGATTGACGAAAACACCGATATTGCAGCCAGCAGCCCCGGCAGCAACCGTTCCCGTCACCGTCGTATTGGAGCTGCTCACAATCATCGCGGCAGTCAGGTTGATATTATCTCTCATATAGCCGGTCGGCGTGCAGGTCACGTTCGCTCTGGCTCCTGCCACGCGAGCAAAGCCGAAATATACGCCCAGAATGAGCGCCACTACAGGAACAACAGAGAAAAGAAGATACAGTAGTTTTCTCACAAGTAACTCCCTGTTTTGATAGGTTATACATCCCCTGTACCAATCATTATAACATATTTATCTACTTATTTCAACATATCAAATGGAAAGTTCGCGTTTCATTACAATCTTGTAACTTATATAAAAAGAGATAATTTGATATAATTTGAAAAATATTGACACATTCTTTGTGAAAAAACTTTACTCTTCCCAGAATGCCCTATCTCCCTGCCACTGCACAATCTGACTAAAAATGGGCAAAAGAGCAAGAGAAGGGAAGACGGTATCTACCTGTCGTCTTCCCCTCTCTTACTCTCTTCTCAACCAACGAACTGACTGAGGGCGCGGCGCACGTAGACGGTGGCCATCTGTTTGCGGTAGTTCATACTGAGGTCGGCGTTGTCGAGAGGTTTGGCGCGTTTGGCGGCGAGGGTGGCCACAGCATTGATGGTTTCGGGTGTGAGGCGCTGGCCGACAAGTAGAGCGGCGGCATCGCTGGCCTCGACGGGATGAGAGGCGACGGCTCCCAGCGTGATGCGGGCGTCGCGCACAGTGCCATCGTCGGCGGTTTGCAGGGCGATGGCAACGCCGAGAATGGGGAAGTCGAAGGAGCCGCGGCGGCGCAGTTTCAGGTAGACGCTGCGCCAGCCATCTGCCGGGGGCAGCAAAACCTCGCTGAGAATCTCGTCCGGTTCGCGGTTGTAGGGATGCATGCCATCGTCGCGGAACAGTTCGCGCACAGGGATGACGCGCTCGCCGCGCGCACTGACCAGCCGCACGGAGGCGGCGAGGCTGACCAGCACGGGGGCAGTATCGGCTGAGGAGATGGCCCAGCAGCGCGGGCTGCCGGGGGCGACCAGGCAGACATCGCCATCCTTCTTCATGCAATAACCGATGCTGTGCCGCCAGAATTCGGTCTGGTTGTAGTAGTTGCAGCGCGTGTCCAGCAAGAGATTGCCGCCGATAGTTCCGGCGTTACGCAGTTGCGGCGTGGAGACCGCACCGGCAGCAACCGCCAGCGCGCTGTAGTGTTCCTGAATCAACAAATGCTCGGCCAGTGCGGTCAGCGTGACGCCGGAGCCAATGCGCAGCCCCTGTTCGGGCGTGCCGCTAATATGTTTGAGCGATAGGATGTTGCGCAGGCCGATCAAGACCGGCGGCGTGAACTGGCGGCGTTTCATGTTGGGATAGAGGTCGGTGCCACCGGCCACCAGCATGGCCTGTTCGCCCTCCTGCGCGAGCATACGGGCAGCTTCCTCAAGGCTGCGCGAGGCGAGATAGCGAAATGGCGGGAGACGCAGCATTAGCGACCTCCCTTCACTGGCTGGCTTTTTTCCAGGGCGGAGGCCGACTCCGCCCCTACTAACCACGACATTAGCGACCTCCCTTCACTGGCTGAACGATCATATCCTCTTCTTTTGGCTGCCAGGAAATCTGGCGGGTGGGCCAGGGAGCGGAAATTTCGATTGGCGGCACCGTCAGGCCGGGGCCTTTGCTCTGCGCGACGTTCTTAAGAGCTTTGTAGAGCCTGTCAGAGGTGATAGGCGTCTCGTCGATGCGCACGCCAACGGCATTGTAGATGGCGTTGGCGATGGCGGGAATGACCGGATTCAGGGGACCCTGACCGGCCTCTTTGCCGCCGAATGGGCCTTCCTCGTCGGGAATCTCGATCAGGATAGTCTCGATTTCGGGCGTGTCGAGCGTGGTGGGCAGCTTGTAGTCGAGCAGGGAGGGAATTTTGTGGCGTCCCTTGCGGAAAATCTGCTGCTCCATCACCGCCTCGCCAAAGCCCATGTAGCCGCCGCCCTCGACCTGGCCCGCCGCCAGCAGGGGATTGATGGCCTGCCCGATATCGTGGGCCAGCCAGAGCTTCTCCACCGTCAATTCGCCCGTCTCGACATCAACGGCCACCTGCGCAACGCAGGTTGAATATGAGTAGGCGGGTGAGGGGCCGACGCCCGCGCCCTTGTAGTCACCGTGGATGCCCTCAGGCGGCGCATAGGAACCGGAGGAGACGAGCGCGCCGAAACGCGCCTCGGCAAGCTGCACGGCGTTCTCGAACGGTATGGAAACGCCGGGATCGTTCTCGTTATAGATGGTATCGTTTGCGGCCTCCAGTTGCTCCACCGGGACATGCAGATAGTCGGCGGCAACCGCGAAAAGCTGCTCCTTGAGCTTGCGCGCAGCGGCGATAGCCGCGTTGCCGGCCATGAAGGTGACGCGGCTGGAATAGGAGCCGAGATCAACCGGCGTGAGCGTGGTGTCCGCCGTTTCGAGATGGATGCGTCCCGGCTGGATGCCCAGCTCTTCAGCCACGATATAAGCCAGAATGGAGGTCGAACCCTGCCCGATATCGGTTGAGCCACAGTAGACGGTGACACCGCCGCCGCGATCAAGCCGAATCTGCACGGCGGAATGAGGCATATCGTTCCAGTAGATGGGCTTGCCCGCACCGCAGATATACGCCGAAGCCGCGATTCCCATGCCGCGTTTGATGCTGCCGTCGTGTATAGTAGGGCCGATCCCTTGCGGTCGGCCTGTGGGGTGGAGCGACTGGTCTGCTGACTGCGCCGCCTGGCCACTCTGCGCATCCACCCTTGCTGCCTGTTTCGCCGCCTGAAACTCATGCCAGTTGGAGCGCGCAACAACCTGATCGAGGCATTCGATCAGAGCGCAACTGGTGATGCGCAGGCCGTTGACGGTGCGGCTGTACGGCTCGACGGCGTTGCGGCGGCGCAGTTCGACGGGATCAAGGCCGAGATCATGGGCGATCTTGTCCATGTGAACCTCGACGGCGTAGCGCGGCTGCGTGGTGCCGTGACCGCGTTTGGGGCCGCAGGGCGGCTTGTTGGTGAAGAGACGCATGCCCTCGAATTTATAGCAGGGCAGCTTGTAGGCGACGGTCTGCAAGACGCCAGTGTAGTATGTAGTGGCAACGCCATAGGAACCATACGCGCCACCATCCAGGAAGGAACGGAAGTGCATGGCCGTCAGCGTGCCATCCTTCTTGACGCCGGTCTTGACCCACATCTTGACAGGATGGCGCCCGCGATGAATCAGGAAGACCTCTTCGCGCGTGCAGGTGAGCTTGATGGGTCGACCGGTGCGGCGAGCCAGCTCACTGGCGCAGATTTCGTGCGAGAAAGGGTCGCTCTTGCCGCCGAAGCCGCCGCCGACGTTGGGGGCAATGACGCGAATGTGCGACTGTGGGATATCGAGGACTTTGCTCAATTCACGGTGAACGTAGTGGGGCGTCTGCGTGGAAGACCAGAGGGTGAGTTTGCCGCCAACGGGGTCGCTCGGATTGGGTTCCCACTGCGCGACGCAGGCATGTTCTTCGATAGGCGCGTGGGTGTTGCCCTCGTAATAAAACCAGTCCTCACGAATGTAATCTGCCGCCGCGAACCCGGTCTCCATGTCGCCAAATTCGTAGGAGACGGCCTTGTGAATGTTGCCGACGCGCGTCTCCTCGTGAATCTTCACCTCTGGATGCGCCAGCGCCTCGTCGATGCTCATGAGCGCAGGCAGCACCTCGTATTCGACCTCGATCAGCTTGAGGGCCTCTTCCAGCGTATCGGGGTCGAGCGCGGCAACAGCGGCGACGGGGTCGCCAACGTAACGCACTTTGTCGATGGCGAGGGCGTACTCATCCTGGCTGGAAGGGAGAATGCCGTATTTGCGCGGCAGGTCTTCGCCCGTGAGAACGGCCAGCACGCCGGGCAGGGCCAGAGCTTTGCGAATGTCAATGGAGAGGATGCGCGCATGCGGGTGCGGCGAGCGCAGCAGTTTCGCGCAGGCCATACGCGGCAGCAGAATATCATCAGCATAGAGCGCCCGCCCGGTCACTTTGCCATAAGCATCGACTTTAGGCAGGGGCGAGCCGACAACCTTCAATTTGCGTTCGTCCTGTCGAGACATACTTTTAGCCATGTCTCACCTCCACTTCCGGTTCAGCATCGGGCGAGGGCTGGTCGTCCTCTTCAGACATGCGTCGTGCGGCGGCATCGATGGCCTCGTAGATTTTGGTGTAGCCGGTGCAGCGACAGAGATTGCCCGCCAGGAATTCCTTCATCTGCTCGCGCGTAGGGTGCGCGTTGGAGCGCAGCAGAGCCACGCCGGAGAGCAGCATGCCGGGCGTGCAATAGCCACATTGCGCGGCCCCCAGTTCAGCGAACGTTTCTTGCAAGGGGTGCAGCTTCCCGTTGCGTTCCAGCCCCTCAACAGTTGTGATTTCGCAGTCCTGCACCTCCAGGGGCAGCGTGAGACATGAGAGCATGGGAACGCCATCGATCAGCACTGTACAGGCGCCACATTCCCCCAGTTCGCAGCCATGCTTCGTGCCGGTCAGCCCTAAATCCTCACGTAACACTTCCAGCAAGGTATGGTGCGGCACCACAGCTACCTCGTGCCGCTCACCATTGACATGCAGCGTAATCAATTCGCGCATGTTCGCCTCCTTCGGGTTTGACAAAGCAAAGCACAACCCTACCTTCATTCTAATAATCCAAAGTTCACTATGTTGAACAATTTGTTCTCTCACAGGAACAATATACATGGATGAAAAGCGACATGTCAAGGCTGCAAACACATGTTGTGATTCTCTAGCCGACATAATATGATAGAGGGAAAGAGAGAGCAATAGCTAGTAGAGGAGCGGTGAATCATGCCGGAAGTTGATAGCGATCATGTCTTTGGTTTTGATACCCTGTCGATTCACGCGGGGGCGCGCCCAGACCCGGCGACGGGGGCACGGGCCGTACCGATCTACCAGACGACCTCGTTTGTCTTTGATGATACCGACCACGCGGCGCACCTGTTCGCGCTACAACGTTTTGGTAATATTTACACACGCATTATGAACCCGACCAGCGCCGCGTTTGAGGAACGGATCGCGGCGTTGGAAGGCGGGACGGGCGCGCTGGCAACGGCATCGGGCATGGCGGCGCAGATGGTGACAATGCAGACGCTGCTGCGCCCCGGCGATGAGATCGTCTCTTCCAGCAGCCTGTATGGCGGCACGCACACGCAGTTTGATCTGACGCTGCGCACATGGGGAGTAAACACGACTTTCGTTGACAGCACCGACCCCGAAAACTATCGCAGGGCGATTACGCCGCGCACGCGCGCCCTCTATGGCGAGACGATCGGCAACCCGCGCGGCGACGTGCTGGACATCCGGGCGGTGGCGAAGATCGCGCACGAGGCCGGAGTGCCGCTCATCGTCGATAACACCTTTGCCACGCCCTATCTCTGCCGCCCGTTTGAGCATGGCGCGGATATCGTGGTGCATTCGGCTACCAAGTTTATCGGCGGTCATGGCACCTCTATCGCGGGCGTGCTGGTTGAGGCGGGCAAGTTCCCCTGGGATAACGGCAAGTTCGCGCATATCGTTGACCCATCGCCCGGCTATCACGGCGTGCGCTTCTACGAAACCTTCGGCGATTTCGCCTTTGTAATGAAGGCTCGCTGCGAGACGCTGCGCGACACGGGATCATGCATCAGTCCCTTCAACTCCTTCCTGCTCTTGCAGGGGTTGGAGACGCTTTCGCTACGGATGGAGCGGCACTGCCAGAATGCGCTGCAGGTGGCGCGCTTCCTGCAAGAGCATCCCGCCGTCGGCTGGGTGCATTATCCCGGCCTGCCCGAAGACCCATCGTATGCGCTGGCACAGCATTACCTGCCGCGCGGCGCGGGTTCCATCTTCACCTTCGGCGTCAAAGGCGGCTACGAGGCGGGAAAGGCGGTTATCAACAACGTCAAGCTGTTCTCGCACCTCGCCAACGTCGGCGATGCGCGCAGTCTGATTATTCACCCGGCCAGCACAACGCACCAGCAACTTTCAGAGGAAGATCAACTGGCGGGCGGCGTCACTCCCGACCTGATCCGCCTCTCCATCGGCCTTGAGAACATCGAGGATATCCTGTGGGACCTCGATCAGGCGCTGCAAGCTGCTGCAAAAGCGGTTTAACCGGGAAGATGCGAGGGAAAAAAGCGGAGATAGAGTCTTCCACTCAGCATGACACGTCCGAGAGAACCTTTCTCTTACAGCACGGTTCACCGGCATGGAGCGAGCTGGTGAGGGCAGGGGCGACCCTGGCGCTCGCCCTGGACCTCCATCCTTACCAACCTCGCTTCACTATACGGCGTATGAGATCGTATTCAAAGGAGACTATATGAAAAACTTGATGCCTGATATGTACGAACGCTTGCAACTTTTGCGGCAGTATAAGCACATCGCCCTTGTGGGCATTTCCGCCGATCAGTACCGGCCCAGCCATTTCGTCGCCATTTACATGCTGGCGGAAGGCTATGATATTGTACTGGTGAACCCGAATTATGCCGGGCAGCAGATTCTGGGCAGGCCCGTCTATGCCAGTCTGATGGAGGCAAAGACCGCTGGCGAACAGATCGAAATCGTGGATGTCTTCCGCAAGGCCGAGGATATTCCGCCGGTTGCGGAGGAGGCTATCGCGATTGGCGCAAAAGTCCTCTGGCTGCAACTGGGCATTCGCAACGATGAGGTGGGCAAACGCGCGCAGGAGGCCGGGCTGGTCTTCGTGCAGGACCGTTGCATCAAGATGGAGCATGCCAGATTTTTCGGCGGTTTGCATACCGTCGGGCTAAATACGGGGGTGATTTTATCAAGAAACCTGTGATAGTAAGCTTCATGCCTGCTCAGGTACTTGACAGCACTGATGAATAGAGTATATATTGTTTTGGAAGGTGAACAATCCGTTCGCTGTTTTGAACGGCACCAACTACAAAAAGATTGGAGGTGTACGCAGTTTTTCTCCTGCATCGGCAGGAATAGCAGCGGCTTTTTCCTCACCACTACAGCTTTTCGCGGATCCGATACCTGGTCGTCTGGCACCCTGAGCATGTCGCGGCTTCAAGTAACGAACCGACACAGAGACTCTCTGATACGGGATTTGTTGCTTGTTACGCCTTCCCCTTGAGAAGGGAAGCGCGTGAAAGGAGGAGTATCCTATGGCATCCGAAGCTGGCGATACTTCGGTTCCTATTTCGGCAGCAGGAACGAGCAGCGCAACAGGCGCTGCCATCATTGCGCGCCAGGACCGCATTCCCATCTGGTCGCTTTCCTACCTGTTTATCGGCATCATTGGCATCGGCTTCCTCTTCACGTTCTTCGACATCTTTGACATCACCGTTTCATTCATCCAGACCTGCACTCAGATCGTGCCGGGCTGCAATCCGGGCAACTCGGCCACCTATCTGGGCCTGCCTGTCGAGTTGAACCTGGCAGGCTATGTTGTCGGCGCGCTCATCCTCTCGCCCCTGGCCGACCGCTTCGGCAGGCGTGATATGCTGCTCTTCACCCTGCTGCTGACGGGTATCGGCTCGCTGTATACGCTCTTTGTCGGGGACTACACCAGTTTCATTATCGCGCGTCTCGTCACCGGCATCGGCATCGGGGCAGACCTGGCGCTGGTCAACACCTATATCAACGAGGTGGCCCCCAGCAATGGGCGCGCTCGCTACACGTCGCTGATCTTCATCATGTCCTCCCTCGGCGCCTTCTTCGGCATCTGGCTGGGCCTGTGGCTGACCACACCCGCCGCGCCTTTCCCCAGCGGCCTGCCGTTTGCTCTGGCAACCGTCAGCGGCCCGCAGTTCCTCGGCCCCGGATGGCGCATTATGTACGGCCTCGGGGCCGTGCTGGCGCTGGTCGGCATTCTGCTGCGTTTCCAGTTGCCGGAATCGCCGCGCTGGCTGATCACACGCGGGCGCGTTGATGAAGCAGATCGCATCGTCACCCATATGGAGGAGCGGGCGCGTCGCCGGGTTCCCGATCTGCCCCCACCCGGTACCGACCTGCAGGTGCAGACAGAGGCCCCCAGAATCTCATACACAGAAATCTTCAGTAACCCGCTTTACCTGCGGCGCACCGTGTTTCTGATCGTCGTCTGGTTTCTGGGCTATGTCACCGTCTACGCCATCGCGCAGGGTCTGACAACCTTGCTGGCCGGTATGATCCCGCTGCCGCCCGGTCTGCCAAAACCTGTGGCAGAAGGGGCAGTGGCAGGAGAGGCGGGCATGATTGCCGCCTTTGGTACCTTCGGTTTCATTGCTACCACTGTTTTCGCTTACTTCTATGGTGAGCGTCTGGAACGCAAGCTCTGGTTGCCCATCGCTGCTATCCTCACGCTCATCGGCGGGCTGCTGATTGCGTTCTTCGCCTCCAGCAACTTCGCGCTGGCCGCCATTGGCTCGATCATCACTTTCTTCGGCTTCAATCTGTGGGTGCCGATGAGCTACGCCTGGACGACCGAGAACTTCCCGACGCGCGCGCGTGCCACCGGTTTCGCGCTGGCTGACGGCATCGGCCACCTCGGCGGCGGCGTGGGCATCCTCGTAATTGCCCCGCTCATCCCCACCCTGCTCGCATCCCTGGGAGTTCCCGCCGGGCCGGTTGTGGTCTTCCTGATCATCGTCGCCTTCCTGATCGTGGCCGCCATCATCGCCCAGTTCGGCGCTGCCACCAGGGGCAAGCGGCTGGACGAGGTCTCACCGTAGCTTCTTCCGCTACAACATAACATTCAGAAACGGGCGTCATTCACGTTTTTACTGAAAAGGCTGGATGGCGCCCGCTGCGTCATCACAAGGCAGAAATTCTGCTGGCGGCCCCCGACAGAAGGGTGGAACGCATCGAGATCAACGGGCAGGCGCAGGGCAAACTGAACAACACGTTGCGCGTGTGGAAGACTGGTGACGATTCACGCGGCTCACTGAGTCACTCACCCGAAATATGGCGCAACCTTGTTAGCAAACAGGTCGAGTGTTTGCAGGTCGGGCATACGGAACATGAAGTGGGTGACGCCGAGTGCGTGAAATTGTCTGATTTCGGTAATGACCTGTTCGGGCGTTCCGGCGACGTAGTGCTTGGAGGGGCTGGTGATGATCCGGGCCGGATTCTCGGCAACGCTGAGCGTGGCGAGATAGGTGAGCGTGATATCGGAAATGTCGCGGCCTATCTGCTGGCAATGTTGCGTGAGGATGTCGAGCCTGTGGGCGTATTCCTGCAAGGGTACAGAGTTGTAGTTCCACCAGTCAGCATAGTGGGCAACAATGGCGAGCGTGCGCTTTTCGCCGCCACCGCCGATGAGCAGGGGAATGGGTGGATTGGGCGGCGGCTCGCAGTAGGCGTCGTGTATCTGATAGTATTTGCCGTCGTAGCTGGCAGGCTGCGACTGCCACATGCTGCGAATGATGATGGCCGCTTCCTCTAGCTGATCGAGGCGCACGCTGACAGGCGGGAAGGGGTAGCCATAGGCAATATACTCATCTTCCTTCCAGCCCGCGCCGAGACCCAGCACCATGCCGCTTTGCGCAATAGCTTGCAGGTTGGCCGCCATTTTGGCGACCAGCGCCGGATTGCGGTAGGACTGGTCAAGGACGAGCGAGCCGACGCGAAACTGCGGGTATTTCCCGGCCAGAAAGCAGAGCGTGGAGAAACATTCCAGACAATCGTTTGTCCCCCATTGCAGGTGATCCTCGAGCCAGAGCGTATTGAAGTTCGCAGGCAACGCCTCGATGCAGGCGCGGTTGTACTCCATGACGGTGCGCAGCGAATCTCCCTCTTTATATGGCCGCAGCATCAGCCCGAATTCGATTTTTGCGTTTGTATCTGTGTTCGCGTCAGGCATTTTTTTCAGGCTCCCGTTCTCTCTCTCCTCGTATGCTTTCCCATCCGACGGTTTATTTCTTATGATAAGATACGTTTCTGAGAAATGCCAGTGGACAACGAACTTGATGATTCTTGTGCTTGCCTGCCTCTCACTTACGTCCTATGCTCTAAGTAAATCATAGAGTGTAGGAGATACAGCAATGGGTTATGGGAAGCCGAGGCCGAAGGATGAGGAGATGATGGCGCTGGCCCTGAACGAGGCGCGACTGGCGATTGCTGAGGGTAAGGCGGGCGTGGGCGCGCTGCTGCTGTGGCACGATGAGATTCTGGCGCTGACGCACAATATGTTCTTTGAGACACGGGATATGACCGACCACGCGGAGATGGCCGCATTGCGTAAGGCGGCGCGCCGCCTGAGCGCGATGAGCGATCAGGAGCGGGGCGAGATCACGATCTATGTGACGCTGCAACCATGTCTGATGTGCCTGTCAGCCATCTCATTTCTTGGCATCAAACGGACAGTCTATTCCGCGCTAAACGAGGATGGGCAGGAGCGCGTCGAGATTGTGCATGGCCTCAGCATCGAGCAGATCAATAACGCCTTTGTGCGCGGCCCCATTGAACTGGTGCCGGGCGTGCTGCGCGAAGAGGGCATTCGCATCCTGCAATTGATGGGCAAAGCGGCGACGCAACCGACTCCGAAAGGGGTAGAGAGATGATTCATGAGACATCCATCTCCACCCTCAGGCCCACCAAAGATACCCAGACCAGCACGCAGGCCACCCGCAAGGGACCCAGAAGCATTCACTTCAGGCCGTGCGCGCGCGAAGCAGACCACCCCAGACCAGCCGCACGCAGACCACCCGGACCAGCCGCACGCAGGCCAGCCGCAAGGGGTGGCCCCATAGGCGTTCACTTAAGCCCGTGCGAGCGCCAGGCAGGCCAGCCGCCAGGGGTGGCCTGTGGCGGCCTTAAGTGAACGCCTATGGGGGTGGCCCTACTCTACGCGGACCCACTCAGATGGCTCTGGGAGCCATACTGGCACCGTCTCTAGTAGGGCCACCCCTGGCGGGTGGCCTGCGGCGGCCTGAAGCGAACACCTGTGGGGCCTGCGGGCTGATCTGGGGACCGGGCGCGCCGACTTTTTGCGCCTGCCTGCTTATCTCTCTTTTATCTGGGCCACTCGTAGCCTGCGGAACGATAAATAGCCTCGATGGTGGCGAGGTTTTCGAGCGTGACGTCGAGGCTAAGCGCGGGCCTGTAGCCGAACTGGATGCAGGAGGCGAAGTGTTCGACCTCCAGACGATACTGGTCGACGGGGGCGAAGTGCTGGTGGATGGTCTGGCCTTCCACGGAGAGAATGACCGTCGTCTCATGCGTGCCCGGCGTGAAGGGGACGGGGATGGTGATTTTGCCTGCTTCACCGATAACCTGCGCAACCTGGCGCGCCGGCAGATCAAAGCTGGAATCGATGAGGGCGAAACGGCCATCGCCATAGTCGAGAACGGCATTGGCAGAAAGCTCCACCTCGAAACTGTCGGGCGTGTAGACACGAGCAGAGGCGGCAACGGGCGAATGTCCGTAGACGGCGCGGCAGAAATTAATGGGATAGCAGCCGACATCCATCAGCGAGCCACCGGCAAGGGCAGCCTGCAGGCGAATATCTTTCGGGCGCGGCGGATTCATGATGTTGAACGAGAAGGAAGAGTAGATCAGCCTGACTCTGCCGATACGCCCTTCAGCAATTTGCTTCAACGTCCACACAGTCTGCGGGTGGAAGCGATACATGAAGGCTTCCATCAGCAGTTTGCCGCCGGTTCGCGCGGCCTCGACCATCTGCTCCCCCTCTTCAACGGTTACGGCCAGCGGCTTTTCACAGAGAACGTGTTTGCCCGCCAGCAAAGCGCGAATGGACCATTCAGCGTGCAGGCTGTTGGGCAAGGGATTGTAGATGGCATCAATCTCAGGGTCGTTGATGAGGCTTTCATAATCGCTATAGACGCGCACGCCGGGAACAAAGGCGTAGGCATCTCGCCCCCGCGCCGGGTTGCGACTGGCAACAGCAATCAGCTCTCCGTTGGAAGAGGTGACGATGGCGGGGGCCACGTGCTTGACGGCAATGTTGGCCGCGCCGAGAATGCCCCAGCGCACGCGCTCAGCAGTCACAATGGTAGCGGGATCAGTTTGCATCATAGGTCTTCATGCTCCTCATACTATTCAAGCAAGGTGCAGGGTGTGGGCGAAACCAAGCACCACGTTGGTGATCTGACGCAGCCAGCGACTGAGGGCCGTGACAATGCCTGCCGCCAGCAGCCCATCGATTGCGCCGCCCAGGATATCGCCAGGGTAGTGAATGCCAACGAACACACGGGCAAATCCAATACTACATGCTATCACAAGAGCGAGCAGTATGAGGAGAAGCGAAACACGCCGACCAGAGCGCGAAGATGCTGATGCTAGATTTTGCCCGTCGCGCGAGCGGGTGGCAAAGAGGACAGGCAGCACACAGAAAGCGAGCAGGCCAAACACGGCAAAGGCCCAGGCGGTATGATCGCTGGGAAAGGAGGCATCGGCAGCATGGGAAATAAGCAGGTGTACTTTATGACTGACAAACGGACGCGGCTCAAAAATCACCTGCTCCCAGGCAAGATTGATCGCATAGGAAAGCACACAGGTGATAATCACCCAGATCACGACAGAACGGCGGGCATAAGCAATTTCGGCCTCAGACGGCAACACCGGGCGTTTGCGCCAGCCGAAGGGAAGGCCCCAGACAAAGAGCAGAAAGATCGGCAAACAGAAAATGAGATAGTTCGCGCAGAAAATCATCAGGACATCGAACCAGGCAGATTGCCCGGCATGAACATTGATATCCTGAAACAGCAGATAGTTGAGTTGTAACAATCCTGACACGTGTTGTCTCTCCTTAGCAGAAGACTACTTATCCTTTCAGATAGGCTTATTATAGGGAATTTACCCCCACCTGTGAATAGCTCTGGTACTGCCCGGCTAATGATACCTCGTATCATTGACTTTCTTCATACCTCTGTGCTATAGTTCTATTGACGTAATCGATACAAGGTATCATTTATTGGCCGATACAGAGGAGAGAGACAACAGTATGCGCTTGAGAACATGGGGCGGCTATAGATGGCCTGTCGTGCTGGCTATATGGCTGGTCGGTCTTCTGAGCGGCTGCATTAATCCGACCGGCATACCCGCTCCCGGCTCTGGCAGGGGCGTCACGATTGTAGCAGCGGAAAACTTCTATGGCAACCTGTTCCAGCAGCTTGGCGGTAGCCATGTCTCTGTGACCAGCTTGCTGAATAACCCGAATGCTGACCCGCACGAATTTGAGTCCAGCGTGCAGAACGCGATTCTGGTCAACAATGCCAGTATCGTGATTGAGAATGGTGAGGGCTATGACTCCTGGATGGATCGCCTGCTGGCTGCCTCGCCCAACCCTCATCGCATCGTGCTGATAGCTACCGCTCTTGCCAGTCACAAACTGCCCGATAACCCCCACGTCTGGTATGGCATCGACAACATGCAGACGATTGTGCAGGCAATGACCGATGCCTTGAAGCGAGTTGACCCGGCGCACGCGAGCGTATACGAGCATAATCAGACGATTGTGAGCCGCTCACTGGCCGCCATCCAGCAGACAATAGCGGCCATGAAGGCACAGTACAGAGGTACGCCGGTCGGGCTGACAGAGGATATTTATCTGTATCAGACCGGCCCACTTGGCCTGCGCGTTCTCACGCCCTATCCATTTATGAAAGCTATCGCCGAAGGCAACGACCCGCCTGCCGATACAGTGGTGACGGCTAACAACCAGATCACTCAGCGCAAAATCAAGGTCTTGATTTATAATGAGCAGACGGTGACGCCGATTACCACGAACCTGCAACAGGAGGCGATGCAGCAGCATATTCCCGTCGTCGGGGTAACTGAAACAATGCCGCCAGACAAGACATATCAGGCATGGATGCTCGGTCAACTGGCGGCGCTGGCAAATGCTTTGCACAGTACGACATAACAGCGGTTTCGCGCCGTGTCATGCTTTGCTACGCTCAGCATCCGGGCAACCGATGATTCAGGGCGGCACTATTGGATGCATGACACGGGGAGTGAACCAGAGGAGAGAATACATGGCACGGGAACCGGTTATCGAACTGAATAACGTCTCCATTGCGCTGGGCGGGCGCACCATTCTGGAACATATGAGTTTTACGGTCGAGCAGGGAGAGTTTATTGCCGTACTTGGCCCGAACGGAGCGGGCAAAAGCACGTTGCTGAAAATGCTGCTGGGGCTGCTTAAGCCGAGCGCGGGAACGTTGCGCGTGCTGGGCAGGCAGCCGCAGCGCGGCAATGTAGAGATTGGCTACGTACCACAGCATCGCACGCTAGAAGCGGACCTGGCCCTGCGCGCTCGCGACCTCGTAGGTTTCGGACTGGACGGACAGCGGTGGGGCATCGGCCTGCCGAGCCGCAAACGCAGCGCCCTGATCGAAAAAGCCCTGGACGAGGTTGATGCCTGCGCCTACGCCGACGCGCCGGTGGGCGAACTCTCCGGCGGCGAGCAACAACGCCTGCTGATCGCCCAGGCCCTGCTCACCAATCCGCGCCTGCTGCTCCTTGACGAGCCGTTGTCGAATCTTGATCTCGCGCACGAGCAGGAAATTGTCGCGCTGGTGGCGCGGGTCTGCCGCTCGCGTAACGTGGCCGTCTTGCTGGTCACGCACGATATCAACCCGCTCCTTCCTGTAGTAGATCGCGTGTTATATATAGCCAGGTGCCACAGCGCCATCGGTACGCCGGAAGAGGTGATTAACAGCCAGACGCTGAGTGACCTGTACGGCACGCAGGTTGAAGTTGTCCACGCACTGGGGCGCGTCTTTGTAGTAGGCGCGGAAGTCTGATATGCTGAACTTGTTACTTTATCCATTCATGCAAAACGCTTTGCTTGCAGGCTCCATCGTTGCCATCGTGGCAGCGGTGACAGGCTATTTCGTGATTGTGCGCGGCCTGACCTTTGCCGGGCATGCGCTGGCCCAGATCGGCTTTGCCGGAGCGGCTGCCGCCATCCTGCTCGGCATCGACCCCGTTTTCGGCCTGCTGGTCTTCACTCTGGGTGCGGGTATCAGTATCGGCGTGCTGGGGAAGGAGATTCGCGAGCGCGATATCGCTATCGGCATTGTGATGACGCTCGGCCTCGGTTGCGGCATCCTCTTCATCGCCCTCTACCAGGGCTATGCCGAGCAAGCGTATAGCATTCTCTTCGGCACCATTCTCGGAATCTCCCGTGCAGACGTGGGCATCACCATCATCTCCGGCACGCTCACGCTCGTTCTGCTGCTTGCCATTTTCCGCCCGCTACTCTTCAGTTCATATGACCCGGAGCTGGCAGAGGCGCGAGGTGTGCCGGTACGGGCGCTGGCAATTATTTTCCTGGCGCTGCTGGCCATTGTGGTCTCCATCTCCGTGCAGATCATCGGCATCCTGCTGATCTTCACGCTGCTCATCGGCCCGGCGGCGACGGCGCGGCGATTGACGCATCGTCCTCATGCCATTATCGGGCTGGCGATCCTGCTGGGCCTCCTCTACACCTGGGTCGGCATCTTCTGGGCGGCGCTGAGCAACTGGCCGATCAGCTTCTGCATCGCCACCATCTCGTTTGGCCTCTACCTGCCCGTGCGCCTGCTCTCGCCCTCGTGGCAGCGTCGCCACCCAATGACACCGGCGACCGGCATCATGGATGAAAACATTCCACACTATTCTGAACAGATGGCGCGGGAAGAACACAGAGCAGACAAACAGGGACTGCCGCGCATCACAACCGAGATGAGGGACAGCTTATGAATCTCTTTCAGCTTGCATTTGTACAGAACGCTTTTATCGCCGGAACCATCGTCGCCATCCTGACAGCGATCGTGGGCTATTTTGTGGTGCTGCGCGTGCAGGCGTTCGCAGGTGACGCGCTTTCCCATATCGGCTTCGCAGGCGCGACAGGCGCGGCGGTACTGGGCCTGAGTTCGCTGGCGGGGACATATGTCTTCACATTGCTGGCGGCAGTGGGCATTGGCGCGCTGGGTGAGCGCGTGCGCGGGCGTGACCTGGAAATCGGCATGGTGCTTTCCTTCGCGCTTGGCCTGGGCGTCCTCTTCCTGAACCTCTACACCAGCTTCGCCACCGAGGCCGTCGGCATCCTCTTCGGCTCCATCCTCAGCGTTAGCCGCGCCGATGTGTGGACCATCCTCGCGTGCAGTATCGTCATGCTGCTCATCCTGGGCTTCATCTTCCGCCCGCTGCTCTTCTCCTCGATTGACCCCGAAGTGGCGCTGGCGCGGGGTGTGCCGGTGCGCGCGCTCTCCATCGGTTTCATGCTGCTGCTGGCGATTACGGTAGCCGAGGCGATTCAGGTCGTGGGCGTATTGCTCGTCTTCGCCCTGCTCGTCGCGCCCGCCGCCACCGCACAGAAAGTCACGAGCCGCCCGCTGACCGCCATCGCGCTCTCCGTCGCCCTCAGCCTGTTCTTCACCTGGTGCGGCCTGCTGCTGGCCTTCGTCGCCCACCTGCCCGTCAGCTTCTACATCTCCGTGCTGGCCGCCCTCTCCTACCTCGTCGTCACGCTGATCAGCCGCCTGCGCACACCCTACCACTACAAAGCGCCGCCGCACCCCGGTCGCGAATGCAAAGACCCGACGATGATCCAGCCGCCGGTGAAGACGCGCCCCTTGCAAGAGAAGGTGCTGTGAAAAGCGGCGAACGCTAAGGCGAAGCCGTCACAGACGGAGCAGGCGTCGTCGTTGACACCGGCGTTGGCGTCGACGTATCCGTTGGCGTCGGTGTTGGCGTATCGGTCGGCGTTGGCGTCGGTGTTGGTGTATCGGTCGGCGTTGGCGTCGGTGTTGGTGTATCGGTCGGCGTTGGCGTCGGTGTTGGCGTATCGGTTGGCGTGGGCGTCAGCGTAGCTGTTGGCGCTGGCGTGGGGGAGGCAGAAGATGTGGGCGATGGCGGTGGAGAGATAGTGACCCTGGGAGTTGGCCGGAACGTGGGTGTAGGCGAGAGAATGATGACGTTGGGAGCGGGGCTGAGTACGGTCAGCAGGCAGGTGACTGTGCTATTGCCGCCATCGGATTGAATGGCTATAGTAGCCGTGTAATTGCCCGGAGCAAGCCCGGCGGTTAAAGCGGTGAGCTGGATGGTCTGTGGCTGGCCACCGCGCTGAATACTGCCAGCAGTGGGGGTCAGAGTCAACCAGGAAACTGCCCCGACACTGGCGCGCCAGTGAAGGGTGCGCGCACCGGTATTACTGATGGCAACCGAGAGGGTGATCTGCATGCCCTGCTGAACCTGCCCAAAGAACAGGGTGGCCGGGGCAACTTGCAGCCGGGGACTCTTCGTGCCAAAGGGTACCACCTGCACGTGGACGGGCAGCGAAATCTGGCCGCCGTCTGAATAGAGTTGCACGGTGGCCCGGTACGTACCGAGCTTCAGATGGGCCGCATCAGCGGTAACATAGAGCAGTTGCTGACCATTGTTCGCCCGGATACTGCCCGCTTTTTGCGAAAGATGCAGCCACGTCGCGTTTCCGCCAATCTTCGCCGACCAGTACATCAGGCTCCCACCGGCATTGAAGAGCGAGAGCGTGAGGACAGCCTTCGTCCCCTGCTCCAACTGGCCGAAATCGAGGATAGAGGGCAGGAAGGACAGTTGCGCCGGGGCAGGCAGAATAATGAATGAAACTGCCGCCGTATGAGAGCCGATGCTATCAACCGCCAGGATGGTGTGCCGACCGGGCGACCAGCGCGGGTCAACCAGCACAGCTATCTCAAATGTCCCACTCAGACCGGTGGGGATCGCATTACCCGTTGCCTGATAGTGAAACTGATGAGAAGCCAGCAATTGCGCAAGCGCAGCCGTGTCAGACAATTGATTGCCCTGTCCGCCTGTGAGAGCGCGACCTGTGGCAAGCGGAATGCGGCTATCGAGCAGGAGGGTGACCTGGCTCTCCGGGACAAAACCGGAGCCATGAATTCTCAGAATGCCGCCGGGAATGACGCTGGAGCTTCCTTCAAGCGATAATGTCGGGGCAAGGGACAGCAGAAAAGCGCCGACCACCCCACTGACAATCAGCAGGCAGGCAATACAAACGATAAGCCATGTCATCCAGGGCCGTCGGCGCGCCCGTGAGCGCACGAGAGCAGGGGAGGGAGCGACAGGCAGCATTCCCTGCTCATCTGGCGAGATCGATCTGCCGGGCAACAGCCAGGTGGGTTCATCAGAGGCAGGTTGAGCCGGTATATCAAAGACGACGGGCATGGGCTGTGTCGGCGTATCAGTAATATGCGTCACAGCCGCCCCGGTTTCGGTGAGTGATGGCGGGATCGGCGTGAGCGGGTCGGCGGCAGAGGAAGCGGGGAAAGTATGTGTCGGCGGCAACGTCGTAGGTTCGGGTTGCGTGGTCGGCGCAGGCCGCGTTTCGGGAATACGCGGCAAAACAAGCGTTGGCTGGGCCGCCGCGCGATTCGCCTCTGTTCGCCAGCCGCTCCTTCGCCCGGCGGAAGCTTCTGGCGCAGGCACACCTTCGAGAGCAGCTTTACGGTATGCGGACCCGCTAGCCCCTGCGCCAACGGCATGGCCACAGCGGCTACAATAGTGAGCATACTCCGGCAGCTTTTCCTGACAATGTTCGCAGCGCAGCATGCTGGTACCCTCACTGACGGAGAAAAAGTGCGATTCCCACGTTTCCCGTGCTTTCTCGACCAGTTCCTACAAGAACGAAGCTACTTCAGCCACTCTGAAAACATACATCATATACATAGTATACGCTTGAAAAGCCTATCTCGTTCTCCGGTCTTCTACGCGCTTTGCCTTCAGTTCAAAGCGGGGCAGCGTCCCCTGTGGCACCACTTCGACGGGGAAACGCAGGCTGAGAGCAACGTGCAATTCTTCCTGCAACACGGCAACAATCTCTGGCGGGCATTCCACCTGCAAGGCGATTTCGTCCATCTCGCCATGCCGCGTGACAATAATGCGATATTCGGCCACCTGCGGGAAGCGGTGCAGCACATTGGCGAGGGCGGAGGGATAGATATTGACGCCGCGCACAATCAACATATCGTCGGCGCGCCCGATGATGCCGCCGGGCAGGTGGAGAAACGCGCGCCCGCACGGGCAGGAATAACCGCCATGCCGCACAAGGTCGCCGGTGCGGTAACGGATGGCGGGACTGCCCCAGCGCCCAAGATTGGTCAGCACCAGTTCGCCAACTTCGCCTTCCCGCACGGGCTGGCCGCTCTGCGTATCCAGAATTTCGGCCAGAAATTCTTCCTCGTTGACATGGATACCGCTTTGCTGCGCGCACATGAAGCCATACGCGCCCATCTCCGTCATCCCGGCATGGTCAAAAGTGCGCGCGCCCCATGCCTGCTCGATACGCTGGCGCGTGGCCGGAATCGAGGCCCCCGGCTCACCGGCGTGGATGGTCACGCGCACGCTCGATTCGCGAATATCCAGGCCGTGTTCCTGCGCCACCTCGGCCAGGCGCAGAGCATAGCTGGGCGTGCAAACCAGAACCGTCGCCCCGACCTCCAACATGGCGCGCAGGCGTTGCAGCGAGTCCATGCCTCCGCCCGGCACGGTCAGCGCGCCCAGGCGTTTCGCGCCCTCATAAGCAGACCAGAAGCCGATGAACGGGCCAAAACTGAAAGCGAGAAAGACAATATCGTCGCGGCCCACACCCGCTGCCCGGTAGACGCTTGTCCAGCATTCGGCCCACCAGTCCCAGCTCTCCTGCGTATCCAGTATCTTCAAGGGTTTGCCCGTCGTCCCGGAGGTCTGGTGCAGCCGCACATATTCGGCAAGCGGGTACGTCAGGTTGGTGCCATATAAAGGGTGCGCTTCCTGATCGGCCACCAGTTCGCTTTTGTACGTGAAGGGCAAGCGGGCAAGATCTTCTAATTGATGGATAACCGGTGAGAAATCGGCGAACTTCTGCCGGTAAAAGCGGTTATGGGGCAGTATACGCTCTATCCCCTGTTGTAGCCGGGTAAGTTGATGGGAAGCGATCTGCGAGCGATCTGCGCTTTCCAGTTGAGACATAGAGGTTGTCTTCCTTTCTGCCATAGCGTGTTCTCAGGTGCATAGCTAGCTCTCTGTCTATAGTCTAGCCCATGCCCCGTCCGTTGTCGAGATAGCAGACACCCCACGAGAACATATCGCCCGCCGTCATGTCATCCTGAGTGCAGCGAAGGATCTCTGTGCGCCAGAGTGACTGATGAAGTTGCCACAGATCCTTCGCTGCACTCAGGATGACATAGCGGCAATATGGTATGATACAATGCATGAGCTTATTTCTTGACTTTTACGTTCATTGTCTGCTTATTTTTCTTTACTCGCCAGATACGTACTTTTCAGGCTTGACAAACAGCCTGTTTCTCATTATTCTTTGTATGGGGAAGTCAAACAAACCGTCGCAATGCCGAAGACAGGACCCTGGCGTATCCATGTGCAATGTAGTCAGCTCATGGGTGAAAGGGCGCAAAGCGCCTGGAAGGAGACTGTAGATACCTCTTTGTTGTTCAAGTAGCGTATCTGATTAGTTCGCGTCCCTCTGGTTGTTGTCTGCTTTTCTCTCGCTGCTGGTAGAGAAAGATCGATACATGCAGAGGCGTGTACCATATCGGGAGGTGTCTTTTCGTCACCAGCGAGCGGTAGAAGTGCTGAAAACATGCTTAAGGAGTGTTTTAGCATGGAACGAGTACATACTCGGAAGAGCCTTTCCTTTGCCCTGATAGCCTTCACCGTCATGGCCAGTTTTGCCATCGTGGGATGGAACGGCGGCGTCAGCCACGCGGCAAGCGCCAGACCACAGGCAACCCAAAACAATAACCCGCTCTGCGGAGAACTGGGAACAAAGATTCAGGGGTCAGCAGGAATGCAGTCGTGGTGTTTCGGGGCGCAGCAAAACGGCCCGGCGAACAACGCGCCAGTATCGTCCAATCCCTCGTTCGGCTCCAATGTTGACGCGGCCAATCCTCATGAAGACGTTTCGCCTGCCGGCGTGCAGGCATACGGACAATCGGAAGAATCGGTTGCTGGCATAGGGCCTTACGTGGTTGAGGCCTGGAACGATGCCACTGGTTTCTTCTCCCCCTGTCCTTCCTCTGGAAATAAGGAAGAGTTGACTGGCTTCGGCTTCTCGGCCAACGGCGGAAAGTCCTTTGTCGATGAAGGCGGCCTGACAAACGCCAATTGTAGCGCAGCCATTTTCGAGGGCGACCCCAGCGTTGAGACATGGCAGGCTGGCGGGTCAACCTACTTCTATATCAGCAGTCTCTTTAACAGCCCGACCGGCCTGGGGCCATCGTACATCGCCTTCGACGCCTGTAAGGCCAGCGGAACGGGGTCATCAGCGACGATCAGTTGCAGCCAGCCGATCATCGCGGCAGCCAGCACGCAATGCGAGACGAGCGGAGGTTTCACCTTCTGCAGCTTCCTGGACAAAGACTTCCTCTCGATTGACCCGAAGCGCGGGCGACTGTACGTGACCTACACCGAGTTTGGCTTCTCCGGCAATCTTGCCTTCGGGCAGATCGAACTGGCAGTCTGCGATATCGGCACGCGCAGCGGCGGAGCTGGCCCGCTGGGCGGGACGGCAGGCGCACCCGTCTGCGAACCGGGTACCGGAGCCACGACCACAGGTCTGCCGTACTTCGTGGTTGCCCCCGGCCCCAGTTGCGAAAATGAGGGCGCGTACCCGGCAGTGAATGTGGCAAACGGCGATGTCTACGTCGCCTACGAGTTCAACTGGGCCACCAACTTCGAGGTTGCTTCCTGCGCCAGCGTCCCGACACAGAACGTCGTGGATCGCGTCCCATTCTCCTGCCTGACGCTGACAGCTACCTCACCCTGCGCGGGGCCATCAAATACGGCCAGCGTCAATGTGATCTCGATGGATGCCGCGTTCATCCCCGGCTACAACCGCTTCCCGATGAACGACTTCCCGCGCATCGCCGTCAGTGACCCGGCAGGAACTGTCAGCATCGTCTGGAATGACGCACGTCTGCACCCCTATGGCGACATCCTGCTCCAGAGCTACAATCTGGGAAGCCTGAGCAAGGTGCAGTCGAAGCCGGTGCGCGTCAACAGCAGCACGAGCGGCTGGCATATGCTGCCTGCGCTGCGCCGGGCCGACATAGAAGGACACATTTCCATCTCCTTCTACGGTCGCACCTCTGCGAATAACGCCATTACCAGCGTCTACGCGGCAACCGGGGTAGACCCGCGCACCACCTCAACGCCGTCCAACAGCGTGGTGACGACCGGAACGAGCAACTGGAATGCTGTCTCTTCAGATATCGTACCGAACTTCGGTGACTACACCGACAACTACTACATCGCGACAAAGGGATCACCCTTCGTCGGTGATAATCTCTTTGTCGCCTGGGCCGATGGGCGGCTCGGCGACCCACAGCCTTTCGACCAGGTCATAGTGGACGCGATCTAGCGCCCTGCCCGGCTCGCGTTCATTGCTTCCCCTTCCCAGGCGCCTGCTCGACGCATAAACAGGTCTGGCAAGCCCTGAACGAGCGCAAGAATAAGTTCTTGCGCTCTTTTTGTGTTCACATCCCTCTATGCGCCTCACCAACCGCCCCGGAAAATGGTAATTTTCCACAAAACACAGCATTTTTGATCCGGCTTTCCTGTATCAAATTGTATCGATATGTTTCTGTATGTATCACTATATATCAAACAAAGCGATTATCACAGTAATTAATGCTTGACAGATACCATTTTACATATTATGCTTGCTGTAAGCAAGAGCTAATGCTGCTCAAGAAGCCTTGCCGGGTGCCAGTCCTTTCGATGCACACATTTCTGTTGCCTGCACTTTTGCCAGCAAGCTCAGAAGTGTGCAGCAAAGCCGCTCTTTATCACCGGCACCTCATCTCTACCCTGGTTCTTTCGTGTTTGTTCGTTTTTCTCATCTGTTGGCTTGTTTTACAGGAACAGGTATCTCAACGGGCAAATGGGCGCTGTAAGAAGACAACAGGGTGAGGAGCAAGTAAAAATTGTTCAGGAGAAATTGAGTAATGAAGCGATTGGCTAC
>Ga0209810_1000862_pt1 | contig 54918 bp, 53 predicted proteins | sample Coa_R1_7_FD_187159 | JGI IMG/M metagenome (GOLD analysis project Ga0209810, IMG submission 187159) | Surface soil microbial communities from Centralia Pennsylvania, which are recovering from an underground coalmine fire - Coalmine... | ecosystem: Environmental > Terrestrial > Soil > Unclassified... | reverse complement strand
CAGGCCCCCGCGGCGCCGTGAAGTCGACGCGCATCCGAGCCCTGGACATCTTATCGTATTTATACCATAAGACTCGCCCAAATGCAAGAACATTTTGCGAATGCGAAAATAGAGCGTCCCACTCCGAGAGCCTGGAAAGCCCTCTATGCCTCCCAAAACTACACCCGACGGCGGATCGGCCTACCTATGGTTCCGAAACTCCTGCGGTGCTCGCGGTGCTCGGGGCATGCCCAGGCCGGCCGCAGCGGGGTGAGCCGGTGGCCCCTCTCCCGGGGGAACGACCCGGCGGAGATCCGGCTTCATACTCGGCGGAAGACGGTCCGAGACCCGGGCTGGCCCTCTTGCGGAGCCTACCGGCCGAGGACCCCCGTCATGTAGCCTCGGCCCACCAGCGCCGCAAGGAAGAGCGATAAGAGCATGAGCCATCGAGACTCCCTGTACGCGGTCTCCTGGACAACGGCTTTCCGCAGCCAGCCTCCCGGCCTCAGCCCGTGGAAGGCCACGAGCGTCAGGAGGATGAGGACCCCGTAGAGGAAGTGAAGAGGCGTTCGGGGCCGTGCTCCTCCTGCGAGCAGCACCAGACCAGTCGCCATCTGGCCTCCCAGGGGAATCTGCGCCAGCCAGAGAACCCACCAGAAGATCAGCGGCATCCTGTGGCGACCGGTAAGCTCTCCGAACGCGGCGAGGAGGAAGCAGATCCCGTCGCCGGCCAGGGTGAGAATCACCAGGAGAGGCCATCCATGCCACTGGGGAAGGGTCACAGCGGCAAGAGCTTCGTCCACGACGGCGTCACTCCCTCCCGGAGCGGCCATGACAAGGGATCCTAAGGAAGAAGTCCGCGCGCAGTTCGAAGGGCGCGCGCCCTGGTATGTCCAAAGCCGGGTCCATCAGCGGTCCGAAGGTCTCCTCCTCCTGCTCGACCTCGCGGGGGCGTCCCCGACTGAATCCGCTCTGGACGTGGCAACAGGCACCGGGTTCACGGCCTTCGCCCTGGCTCCGTCCTGCCGCGAGGTCGTAGCTGTGGACTTCACCCCGGCCATGCTGGAGGAAGCCCGCCGGTTGCGCCACGCGCGGGGGATCACCAATGTGACCCTCTGCCTGGGCGACGCGGAGGCCCTGCCCTTTCGGAGCGGAGTCTTCCACGTGGTGACGTGCCGCCACGCGGCCCACCACTTCCCCGCGCTCGACAAGGCCCTCGCCGAGATGGCGCGGGTGACCCGCCCCGGAGGCCGGGTGATCCTCGACGATACCTGCGCCCCCGAGGATGACGACCTCGCGACGGTGATGAACGCCTGGGAGCGCCGTCGAGATCCCTCTCACGTCGTCAACCGGCCCCCGCAGCAGCTCGTACGGCTGATGGAGCGGTCTGGGCTGCACGTCGACGCCGTCCGCATGACCGCCGTGAAATTGGAGTTCGACGACTGGGTGCAGAGGAGCGGACTCCCGCCCGCCCAGGCCGCGGCGCTCCGGGCCGACTTCCTCAGCGCTCCCCCGAGGGTCCGTCAGGCCTTCCGGATCCGCCGGCGGGGCGACGCGCTCCACTTCGCCTGGGATGAGATCGTCGTGAGGGGGGTGAAGAGGTGATCAAGGCGCCTCCGGGTAGACGACCTCCCCACCCACGACCGTCAACACGACCCGAAGGTCGGGGATCCTCTCCGCCTCCACGGCAAACGGATCCTGGGACAGAGCGACGAAGTCCGCAAGAAAGCCGGGCGCGAGTTTACCTGTGAGCCCCTCCTCGCCCGCCGCGTAGGCCGGACCCGCCGTATAGGCCCCGACGGCCTCCTCCACGGTCAGACACTCCTCGGGGTACCACGCCAGGCTCGCGGGATCTCCGCGGCGCCGCCGGGTCACGGCTGCGTGGATTCCCTCCAGCACGCTGAGGGTCTCCACAGGAGCGTCGGAACCAAAGGCGAGGTGCGTCCCACACCGGAGGAGAGATCTGAAGGCGTAGGCGTAGCGGCACCGGGCCCCCCAGTATCGCTCCGCGACATCGCGGTCCTGGACGCAGTGGATGGGCTGCATCGAGGCAACGACTCCCAGGCGCGCCAGTCGTGGCAGGTCGTCCGGGTGCAGGACCTGCACATGCTCGATGCGGTGGCGGAGGTCCCATGGCCCCAGGCGGCGGGCCGCCTCCATGGCGTCAAGGACGTTCCGGTTGGCGCGGTCTCCGATCGCGTGGACCGCGACCGCGATTCCATGAGAGGCGGCGCGCGTGACGAGGTCTTCGAGCTGATGCCGTGTTTTGACCTCCACGCCGTAGTTGCCGGGCTGCCCGTCGTAGGGGCGCAGCATGCTGGCCGTTTGAGATCCCAGCGCGCCGTCCGCGAAGATCTTCACGCCCCCGATGCGGAGCGTGGGGTCCCCGAAGCCGCTCCGAATCCCCAGCGCTATGGCAGCGTCCAGAGCATCCTCGGGGATCATCATCACCACGCGAAGATGGAGCGCGCCCCTCTCCCGTATCCGCTGGAGAGCCGCCAGGACGTCCACGCCCTCCATGACGTGGACACCCGTAATACCCGCCTCGTGGGCTGCTCGCGTGGCGTCGAGGATTGCCTGTTCCAGGAGCTCCGCCGAAGGAGGGGGGATGCGCTGGGCGATGAGCTGTACAGCTTCCTCGAGGAGAAGGCCTGTAGGCTCGCCCGTGGAGGGATCCCGGACGATCACCCCTCCCGGAGGATCGGGGGTGGCGCGGGTGATCCCCGCGCGGGCCAGAGCCGCGGAGTTGACCCACACCGCGTGACCGTCTTTGCTGTGCAGCGCCACAGGGTGACCGCCGCTGGCGCCGTCGAGATCCCCGCGGCAGGGGAACCGGCCCTCGGGCCACAGGTTCTTGTCCCACCCGCCTCCCTGGATCCACTCCCCAGGCGTCGCTGCGGTCACCGCCTCTGCCACAGCCGCCACGGCCTCCTGAAGGGACCGGCTTGACCTCAGGTTGACCCGGCGCAATGACAGCCCAAAACTTGCGAGGTGGATATGACTGTCGGTGAATCCCGGGAGGACTGTAGAGCCGTGGAGGTCGACGCGGCGATAGCCGGGAAACGACGCCCGAAGGTCGCCCCGGTCCCCCACGGCGATTACCCTCCCGGCCCAGGCGGCGAGCGCGGTCGCCCACGGATGCTGAGGGTCGCCCGTGTAAATCCGCCCCCCCTCGAAGAGCACTCCCGAAGGGACGTCTCCCCGACGCGCTGGACCGGCCTTGCGGGCTCCCTGCCCGCCATCAAGAGACTCCACCACTGCCATCCCCGCCCAAGGACGGCCCCGGCGCCCCGACCTGAGCGACCCGGAGGATTGGGAGGCCGTCCCGGTTCCCGTCGCCCTGGGGCCTAAAACGGGCTGTATCGCTGATTCTCCGTTCCCGCGGAGTGGGCCCTGATCCTCCATGTCCCGGTACCGAGCGGGCCGGTGCGGGAGCAACAGCGCCCGCGAACGCGGAGAGTTTGGGTGGGAGGCCCGCCGATCCTCGACCAGCGGACAGGATCGCAGGTCTCCGCCCTGCTCAGTAACACCGGCCGGGCACGACGGCACCCCTTCCCCGTGGGGCGGCGTGAATGCGTCCAGACATCGGTGCCTGCGAGGCCAGCCCGTCCCTTGCGAAGAGCGCGGAGCAACGGTCCCCGGTCTGCCCCCGCGAGGGGGAACCCAGGTCCCCCTCGGGCGCGTTGGGGTGGCCGCAAAGAGGCCGGGCCCCGTGGGGGCCATCCGAATGTGCCCGCAGGGCGTGGCACCTGGAAGGAGTTGACTCCCCACCTCCCGCCCCGACGGCATGTCCGGTCACAGTCCGCGCGCTCCCCGTCCTGCTCTCGGCGCCCGCCAGCGTCGCGCCCCGGGGGGCCGTGGAAGGACGCGGGCGCCGACCACCGTGTCGCTAGGCTGCGCTCCCTGGCCTTTGCCGGAAATCGCCCCAGCCGAAAACCCCGGCGTCGAAGCGGAACGGCACGGCCGCACCCACGCTGTGAGACCCCGCTCACCCACCGGCCAGCCGGGCGTCGGCCCGGAGGAAACAGACGCGGCATTCGCCCAGATGCGCGGGCCGTTGACGAGCGCGCCGCCGCCCCCTGTCGACGGTCTGCGGCAATTGTTCAACGACTGCGACCATGTCTGATCCTCATCGACGAGTGGGGCCTGTCCGCACGGCAACTCCACGCGCAAAGCGACCTTCCGGCGGGGAGTGTCGAGACCCACTTCACGCGCCCAGGCCCTGACCGAATCGGCGAAGCGGCGCGCCGGTGCCTGGTCGCCATCAGCCTGCCCGCCTCCGGCACGGGCGGCTCACCGCACATCCGGGCAGAGGACGTCGAGGTGGGCGGGGCGCGCGGACGGAAGGCCTCGGATCGTCTGCGCAACGGGCGAAGACGCGATCGCGAACTGCTTGCAGGGCTTCTGTGGCGCGGAACGCCTCAACATCGGTGCCCGCCATGGCTAGCTCGTGGCGACGATCGAGCAGTTGATGGGCAATGGCAACGGATCGTGCAGTGACGGCGCAAACCGTAAAATATCTCGACCCATGTGGAGACAATCTGAAGTCTACCGTTTCGTCGGCAAAGAAGGACAGGGTCGGCGGGGACATTTTATAAGAAGAAACCCGGCTAGCTCCTCACGGAGCGCCCCGAAGGGCTTTCGCCGGGCTCTCAACACTTATTTTACCACGCTATCGGCCGGATTCCGCCCAGGTCACCCCGCTTTGGCGAAACACGTGCACCCTCAGGCGTGATTGACTACGTTTGGCTGCAGCAACCGGTCCTCCGACGATGGAGGCCTCGCGGAGACCCAGGTAAACTCTGGCGCGCCCGGAGGGATTTGAACCCCCGACCTACGGCTCCGGAGGCCGGCGCTCTATCCGCTGAGCTACGGGCGCGCGATTCCATTATACCAGCCGCCACAACAGGCGGGATCACGAAGGGCGAACCGGCGGAGTGGGTGCCCCCGACGGGGGTGGGGGGATGCGACGCACGTGCTCCACCACTGCGAGGAGGACCGTTCCCAACCCCCAGGTGGTCACGGCGAAGGCCACCACCCACCCCAGGTGGGGAATCGCAAAGGCGACGGCCAGGACCACGGACCCGACCAGTGCCTCCTTGGCCAGCGAGGCCTCGTGGAGCCGCCGGCCCACCGACACCGCGACGGCCCCCGCCCCGAAGAGCAACGCGATCGCCAGCGCGACGGGGAGCAAGACCACCAGCCCCGCCCCGATCACGCTGAGGACGAGGACGGCCGCGAGCGGCCCGAGCAGCATCCACCCGAGAAGCCCCAGTCCGAAGGTACCGGCCGGTGCCCTCTCCAGCACCCCCGCGAGGCGTGCCAGAACCCCCGGAAACAACACGGCCACCATCCACGCCCCCAGAATAAACCCCCCCAGGAGCGTGAGGAGCGCGAGCCATCGGAGCACCCCGAGGAACACCACCAGCCCGTGCGGCCAGGCCCACCACCAGATGCCGGGGGAGAACAGGCCCGGCCTCGACTCAACACCGCCCAGGGTGGCCCCCGGCTCCACGCGGACCCGTCCCCCCCAGGCCACCGCCCGGCCTCCCACGACGGCGGTGGAGCGCAGGGTGACGTCTCCCCCCACGGCGCGGACGGACCCGCGCACGCGCCCGCCCACGATCACGTCGCCCCCCACCGACACGGCGTCGCCCGCGACCGTGCCCTCGACGTCGAGGGTGCCCCCGAGCGCGATCGCATCACCGTGGAGGACCACCCCTTCCGGGATGGTGATGTCGCCGACGCGCAGGAGGAACTCCGCAGCCCAGGCGGGAGCGGAGCGCCCCGCGACCACCGCTGCGACGATGCACGCCCCTATGGCGACCCGCGCGATCAACTTTCCCAGCCGGCTCTCCATGGCCTGTGATCCACTTCGCCCGCTCAGCAGGAATTCCCGCCGCACTGCGGAACAGTGTGGTGCCTGGGAGGGAATATGCCCCGAGTCGCCGCGATCATACCGGCGTTCAACGAGGAACGCACCATCGGTGACGTCGTTGACACCGTGAAGCGGTGTCAACTTGTCGACGACGTCATCGTCGTGAGCGACGGCTCCCGCGATGCCACGGGCGAAACAGCCCGCCGGCGGGGGGCCCGGGTCATTGAGCTCCACGAAAACCTCGGCAAGGGAGGAGCGATCGCCGCCGGGCTGAGCGCCACCGACGCGCAGGTCATCCTCCTCCTCGACGGCGACCTGGTGGGCCTCACCGTCCAACACGTGGAAGACCTCCTTCGCCCCGTCCTCTCGGGCGACGCCGACGTGTGCGTCGGCCGGATCAAGCGCGACCTCATGCAGTGGCTCTTCCCGAACTTCTCGGGCCAGCGCGCCCTCCTGCGACGCGTCCTGGAGGCCATCCCCGACCTGGAGAGCACCGGGTTTGGGATCGAAGCCGTCCTCAGCCGCCACGTGAAGGCGCTGGGTCTGCGCGCCTGTACCGTTCCCCTCGGCCACCTGACGCACATCCCCAAACAGGAGAAGCACGGGTTCCTCCGGGGCTACGTCGGGAAACTGAAAGCCACCTGGCAGATCGCCAAGTGGAGCGGCCGCAACGGACGAGCGCGGGCCTGACCCCCGCTCAGGCCTCCAGCAGGTGCACGCGGTCTCCCACCCTCGGCACCAGGTCCGAGCAATCGCGGGACGCGCAAAAGGGGAGGTCCTCCTCCGACCCGATCTCCACCAGCTGACGACCGGCGCGGGACGTCCGGAAGACCGCGAGAGCGTCGGGGAGGCTTTGATAGAGCGCGTGCGCCGCGACTGCGCCGTCCGTGAGCACGAGGTCTTCGCCCCCATGCCGCCGCATCGCGTCGACGATGGCCCCGGCCGTATAGGCGTCGTCGAGGCTGAAGCGTCCCTCGCGGCCCGCGCAGACGATGGTGACGTCAAGACCCGTCCCCGCGGCCTCGGCGCGCGCTACCCGGGCGACGGTCGACGCGTTCCGCAGGCACCCCGCCAGGAGGACCGGGGCCTCCTTGACGGCCAGTAGCGCCCGCGTCCCGTTGGTGGTGGCCAACACGACCCTGCGGCCCGAGAGGTCAGCGCGCGCGAAGGCTACGGGGCTGTTCCCGAAGTCAAACCCTTCCGGAGCCCGCCCCCCTTCCTCCCCCGCCGCCAGGACCCCGGGGTGGAGCCCCCGGTACCGGCGGGCAGCGCTCACGCTGGGGGCGATGACCACCTCGGACACGCCGCGCTCGACCAGCACCAGCAACGAGGTTGTCGCCCGGAGCACGTCGACGACCACCACGACGCGCCGCCCGCGGGCGCCGCTCTCCTCCGGCACAAAGGCCACGTGGAGCTCCACGGATCCACGCCCTAGAACTTCCGGTTATAGGGGGCGGCCGCGATCACGTCCGCGAGGCGGGCCCGAACGGCCTCCGCGAGGGCGGCCGGGGTCGTCTTGGCGTACGCCGCGTCTTCCGGCGTCACGTCGAAGAGTACCTGTTCCCCTCCGATGACGCTCCAGCGGTCCAGCAGGTGGACAGCCCTCACCTCGTACGGCGCCGGGTCCGTGTTGAAGAAGGCGTCGAGCCGGGAGACCATCGCCCGGGCGCGCCCGGCAGGCGGGTCGCCGTTCACGGTGGCTCCCAGGGTCACGACCGGGTGGCCGTCGACGCGAATCGTCACCGGCTGTCCCGGCGCGGGCGCGGGTGGCTCCACGGAGATCCTGAGGTACCCCTCAGCGGGGCGCCGCACGATGGGGATGCCGAGGCGGATCAAATCCTCCCGGAGGTACGCCACCCGCTCCTCAGGCTCCGGGTGGTCCTGGTAGATCCCCGGGTCCGGGTGGGCCGAGAGCCGGTCGGCCTCGGCAAGGTGCTCCATCACGGTCAGCATCGCCACGGGGGAGTAGGGGGTGTGCGTAAGGTACGTCACCGCGGTGAGGTCGGCATCCTTTTCCAGGTCCCGCTGGTACGCGGCGAGTGCCCCTTCCGTCAGGATTTGGGCGCCGGCGAGGGGAGCCGCAGAATGGGCGAGGACCGACAGGGCTGTCCCCAGGATGAGGGCGGGCAGCATCTGCCGGGAGCGTTCCTCCTGGATGTAGTAGTGACGGTGGGCGATGTGGGCCAGTTCGTGGGCGAGGACTGCCGCCAGTTCGTCGTCGGTCCGGACGAACTTCATCATCCCTTCCGTCACGTAGACCCACCCGCCGGGGAGCGACAGGGCGTTCACGCCGTTGATTTTCAGAATCTTGAACCGGTAGGTGAGATCACGGCGATCCACGGCCCGCGCCACGATCTCCCCCACGCGCGTGATACGCTCCACCTGGGCGGGATCCGTCACGACGCCGTACCGCGCCTCGATCTCCTTGGCGATCCGTGCGCCCAGTCGGACCTCGTCGCTGGCCGGATCGGCCCCCGCGACCCTCACGAGGGCCAGGGCCACGGCCACGGCCACCAGGAGCGGCCCGAAGCGGTGCGCGTGTCGGCGGCGTCGTCCCGATCCCATTCCCCGGCCCTCCTTCCTCCAGGAAGACTATATCAGCTCAGCCGCGGCGCGAACACCCGGCGGGCGGTCGCCTCCACCTGTCCCTCCAGGCTCTCGAGAGAGACCCGGCGGACTGCCGCCAGCGCGCGGGCGGTATGGAGCAGGTGCGCCGGCTCGCACCGACGGCCCCGGGCCGGTACGGGGGCCAGGTAGGGGGCATCGGTCTCCACGAGGAAGGCCTCCGCCGGCGCGCGGCGGGCCGCCTCCCGGATGGTCTCCGCCGTCGCGAAGGTGAGCGGCCCGGCGAAGGAGAGCACCCACCCCATCGCGGCCCACCGCTCGGCGAGATCGCCCGACCCTGTAAAGCAGTGGAGAAGCACCCGCGTCGCTCCCTCTTCCCGCAGAATCCGCTCCACGTCCTCATCGGCCGCCCGGTTGTGCACCACGACCGGGAGCCCCTCTTGCTGCGCGAGACGAACCTGGGCTCTAAAGAAATCGACCTGGACCGACCGGGGAGTTCCCGCGCGCACGTAGTCGAGGCCGATCTCCCCCACGGCGACCACCCGGGGGTGGCCCAGGAGCTCCCTCAACCTCTCCAGCCCCGAGAGGGCGACCGTCCCCGCAGAGGCCGGATGGACGCCGACGGCCGCCCAGACCGACGCGCACCGCTCGGCAAGCTCGACGGCCCGGAGGCTGGTCTCGACCGAGGTCCCCGCCGAGACCATGCACCCGACACCCGCCGCCACGCCCCGCTCGATGACCGCGTCGCGGTCGGCGTCGAAAGCCGGGTCGTGGAGGTGCAGGTGCGCGTCAACCCACATCGCTTCGCCTTCCGCCCCCGGCCGTGGGAAAGCGGTCCGGCCGGAACGGGCCCAGGTCCATTGACGTGCGTCCGGCGGTGACGAGTTCTGCGAGGAGACGCCCGACCAGGGGCCCGCGCGCGAATCCCTGCCCCCCCAGCCCTCCCGCCACGAAGGCTCCCGGCAGGCCGGGCACGGCCCCCAGCAGGGGGCGCCCGTCAGGAGACATGGGCCGTATCCCCGCCCACGCCGTCACAATCGGGCGCCCCCGGACCCCGGGGATTCGGCGCTCGGTCGGAGCGAGGGCGGCCTCCAGGTACCCCCACTCCACGGCGGGCTCCAGGGTCTCGCCCTGAGTCTGCCCGCACACCATGATGAGCCCTTCCGACCGCCTCTTGCAGTAGAAGTCGCGCTCCGGCTCCATGATGAACGGCGTCCGGGGAGGCACGGCCTCGCCGGGATCGACGACGAAGACCTGGCGCTTCCTGGGGGAGACCGGGAGGGGCACGCCCACCATCTCGCCGACGCGACGCGCCCACGCCCCCGCCGCATTCACGAGGACGGGCGTGGAGAGGACGCCCCGCCTCGTCTCCACCCGGTACGCGCCGTCCGAGGGCCCCCTGATGCCCACCACCTCAGAGTGTTCCCAGATCTCCACCCCCCGGGTCCGAGCGGCCTCGGCCAAGCGGCGGACTGTCGCGAGCGGAGTCGCCCACGGATCGTCGGGGGAATACGTCGCCAGGACCACACCGTCGGCGGCGAGGTAGGGGAACCGGTGCCGCACGTCATCCGGGGAGAGGATCTCCACCGCGATGCCCAGGCGGTGATGGAGCCCCAGCAGCTCGCGCGCCCGGGCCGCCCCGTCCTCCGTGCACCAGAGGAGCAGGCTTCCGTGTTCCTCCAGGTCCGTTCCGAACTCCCCCCGGAAGAGCCGGTGGAGGGCGAGGCTTTCACGCTGCAGGCGCAGGGATTCCTCGGAGTCCCCCTGGAGGAGAATCCCTCCCGCCGCCCGGCCCGTGGCTCCGGACCCCACCGTGTCCCGCTCCACGAGCACGACCCGACCCACACCGCGCTCTGCCAGGAAGAAGGCCGCGGACACGCCCACGATCCCCCCGCCGATGACCACCACGTCCGCTGTCGTCACAGGACCGCCCTCGAGATCCAACCGACCTACGCCAGAGCGGCCGGCCCACAAGGAGCTCGACCGGCCGCCCTCTCTTCCCACTTCGGCGCCGCGGCAACTCACCCCTCGGTGCGGCTCCGGCGATTACACGCTCTCCAAGGGAGGCGGGGGCGTCCGTCGGCGGTCCACGTCCCCCTCCTGCGGCCGCCCCACGGAGAGGGCTGGCGTGGGCCGCCGGCGCAGGGGAAACGGAGGCGGGACCAGCGCGAACCCGGGTGTCGCGAAGTAGCGCGCCTGGCGCAACGCCAACGGTGGCAGAGACCCGCTGAGGGCGATGAGGGCGCCCTCCGGGATCCGCCGGACGTCCTCGGGAGCAAGGAGGGGACGCACGACGGGATGGATCGTCGCGGCCCGCTCCCGCGTCCCTCGAACCGTGACGGACACCGCGGGCACGACCGTGTGCCCCAGCCAGCGGCTGACGAGCTGGGCGGTCTCGAGGTCTCCGGCTCTGAAAATCACCTTGGTCTCGGTGTTCCCGACGAGCGACCGCGTCTCCCACTCCCCGTAGAGCTCGGCGATCTGGGTCATGACCTGCACTCCCAACACGACGCTGATGCTCCGCTCGCGGAGGGTGGGGAGCCTGTCTGCGAGGCCAGCCAGGTACCCGAACTGCCTGAACTCGTCGAGGAAGAGCCGCACGGGGCAGATGCGCCCACGGCGGTCCGCCATCTCCACGAGGCCGTCCAGGATGTCGGCGACCAACCAGGCGACGAGAGGTTGAAGGCGGTGGGCATCGGCCTCGGGGAGGAGGATGTAGAGGGCGGAAGGCTCCTGCCCGAGGAGCCGGACGTCCCAGTGGCGACGCGTGGCCTCTTCCACGAGAGGGTCGGCCCAGGGGGAGAGGCGCTCGAGGAGCCCCGTCACCGCCGCCTCCTGGACGCGGCGCTCGCGCGATGCGAACATTCCCTGCCGCTCCCGGACCTCGTCAACGCGGCTCGTGCGTAGCGCATCGCGGACGGCCGCCGGTCCCCGGAGGAGGAGTCGGTACACCGCGCCCACCGTATGCCCTCCCCCGGCCCTCTCCTGCTGCACGTGGAGGAACAACAGCGTCGCGAGGTCTTCCGCGGCGGCCGCGTACACGTGAGCGTCCCCCGACAAGTCCCGGGGCGTCGTATTCCGGATGAGGAGCGCGGCCTTGCGCTGGGCCGCTCCGACCGACTCCACATCCTCGAGGGGGTTGTAGCCCACCGACTCTTCGAAGAAGGGGCAGAAGAGCCGAGCCCGGGGCCCGTACCGGCCCGCCGTCACGTTCCACAGGGACCGGGGGCCGGACTTGACGTCAAGGACGACGAGGCTCTCCTTCTTGGGATCTCGCAGCAGGACGTTGGGGGCGATGACCCCGGCCGTCTTCCCGCTCCGGGACGGCCCCACCACCAGGACGTGGCCGGAGAGCTGCTCTTCCCCAAGGTAGAGGCGGGTCTGCGTCCCCGGCCACAGCCCCAGCAGGAAGGGGCCGGGGCGAGCCTGGGAGGACGCCTCCGGCCACTGCGCCCACGAGGCGGTGGCCAGGGGCGGCGGGCTGCACCGCTTCGCCCGGCGGGCCCGGGCCACGCCAATCCCCACGCACACCCACGCAGCGCTGATGCAGGCGAGGCCCGTGAGGGGCTGACCGGGCCCGATGACCGTGGCGCCCAGAGCGAGCATCGCCACCAGGACGGCGGTCCAGAAGCGTTCCCTCCGTACAAATGCGCCGTGGAAGCACGCGCTCTTCATGCCGATCCCTCCCGCTCCTTCTCTGAGTCTGTGCGCCCCGGGCTCCCCCCCGGCGGAGGCGTCAAGCCCTGCCCGAGACCCGGAGGCGCGGGCACTTCGCCTCCTGTCCCCGCGGCCGAGACCGCCCCGGCCAGACGCGAGGCGCATTCTTCCGCGAGCCCGGCCCACACGCGCTCCAGGCCCACGGCCTGCGCCAGGCCGGCCAAGGTCTTCGCCCGCTCTCTGGCCTGGCACGCGAACAGCAGCCAGGAGTCGGCCCGCGCCTCCCAGAGGGGATCACCGGGGTGCGAAGCGGCGAGGGAGCGCATGACACGGTATCTCTCGAGTTTTTCCCGGAGGGCGTCGGTCCCCATTGTCCCGCGGTCCACCTCCAGGCAGTACATCCACCACTGCGAGTCCGGCGACGGCACGAGGATCACCGCATCGGGCACCAAGCGGCTCCCCTCCAGCTCCACAGACGCCCGGTGGCTGGCGAACCACCGGAACGTGCCCAGACGTCCGCTCTGGTGCTCCCGACACAAGTCGCAGAACACCTGGTTGGTCGCCACGAGGTGGTCCATGTGCAAGGCCGCCACGAGGTACACGGCCGCCCGGGGTGCCGGCGCATCGCCCAAGGCAGAGCCTGCCGCTCTCCCGAGGGGCGTGAGGCCCCAGAACGCGCGGCGGTCGTCGAAGGTGCGGTGACGAAGGCAGTGGACGAGCCCCCGCTCCCTGAGGATTCCCAGACGCCGCGCCGTCCCGCGGACCGTCCTCGTGGGATAGCACACCTCCTGGAGCTGGGGAGAGGTCATGTACCGGAGCTCCAGGAGGACCTGCATGGCATACCGGTCACGCGCCGTCAGGCGCATTAAGGCCGCTGCGGAGGACTCAAGGGGCATGGGATCATCTCCTTTCGGAAAGTGGTGTTCGGGCGTCAGGCGGACTCACGGGGCGTGGGGGGCACCCGAGGGGTGGGCCCCTCGGCTTTTGATTTCCGTGCCCTGGGGGATAGGAGAACGCGGGGATCCGCCCCGCTTCCCACGGGGGGCCTCTCGACGACTCTCTCTGGGGATTTTGCGGATTACCCGTGCGTGACCGTCGACCCTCTGGGGGGCGAGCCGGGACGCGGGGACGAGGGGGCGCTGTCAGCGCCCGGCGCTCCGGAGGGGGTGGAAGCGCCCACCACCAAGGGTGCCTCGTCCGCGCGCACCGGCCCTACTCGCTCACGTCCTCCGTCCCGAGATCCTCGACCAGCACGTCCGGTCCGGGGTCGGGTGGTCGGCTGTCCTCAGGTCGGGACCCCTCGCCGGAGGGGGGCCGGTCCAGGAACCACACACGGTCACCCACGACTTCCACAATCCGGCGGCGGGATCCGTCCGAGGCCTCGTAGGACCGGGTTTGCAACCGACCTTCGACGGCCACGAGCCGGCCGCGTGTGCAGTACTGGCCGATCTGTTCGGCCAGTTTCCTCCACGCCACGCAATTGACGAAATCGGTCTCCCGCTCTCCGGCGGCGTTCCTGAAATCCCGTTCCACAGCCACCGTGAATTGCGCGATCGGCAACCCGCTTGAGATGTACCGCAGTTCAGGATCCCTCGTCAGGCGGCCGATCAACTGCACGCGATTCAGCACGCGCCACCTCCACCGCGCTGGCATCCCTCGCGCCGAGTGCGGGACCTCCCCTTCGATCCCTCGATGTAGCCGGGCTTCATGGAGGACCGCCCGACCCTCTCCTGCCGCCGCCCTTGGCCCGCGGCAGAGCCTGGCACCATCACGGGCTGCACTGTAGCATCCCACCATGGAAATGTCAATGAGTGAATATGTTCGAGAGTATATATGTCTTCCGCCCCTCCCTCCCCCGGTCTCCCCAGACCGCGGGACCCTTCCCGTGCCTGATCTCGCTGGCCGGAGGATCCCCGTGTGGACTGGCGGACGCCGTGATATGATTGGGACCGTGGGCGCCACCGAGTGGATCACCTTCGACTGCTACGGGACCCTGATCGACTGGGAAGGGGGCATCGTCGAGGCCCTCCAACCCTTCATCCCCACGCCCCTCGATCGTGCCAGGATCGCCCGTGACTACATCACGATCGAAGCGGCTGTGGAGAGAGAAGGATACCGCCCCTACCGGGAGGTCCTGATGGAGGCCAGTGGTCGGCTGATGACCGCCCTGGGCTACCCGCTCCCGCCGGAACACGCAGACGCGCTCCCTCGGTCGCTCCCCCGCTGGCGCCCGTTTCCGGAGGTCCCCGGCGCGCTCCGGAGACTGCAGGAGACCGGGTACCGGCTGGCCATTCTCTCCAACGTCGACCGCGATCTGATCGCCGCATCCATCCTCCAGCTTGGCATCCGCCCGGACCTCGTGGTGACTGCCGAGGATTGCCGGAGCTACAAACCCGCTCCCGGACACTGGCAGAGGTTTGAGCAGCTCAGCGGGAGCCGCCCCCCGAAGACAGTCCACGTGGCGGCCAGCCTCTACCACGACATCGTCCCCGCCGGTTCCCTGGGGTACCGGACCGTGTTCATCAACCGGCACGCAGAGCCCGTGGCGGGCGCGTCTCCCACCAGAACCCTTCCCGACCTCGCGAGGCTTCCGGAAACTCTCGCGGAACTGGACAGCCTGCCGTAGACGCGGCGGGGCATCGCCTTGACACCCCTCCGGAGGTCCAGTATTTTTTATGGAGGAAGCACGTCTCGCGCCGAAGTGGCGGAATTGGCAGACGCGCTACGTTCAGGGCGTAGTGGGCGGAAGCCCGTGGGAGTTCGAGTCTCCCCTTCGGCACCACTCCGCTGCCCCTCGCGTGCCCCAGGGTCCTGCCTCCCGGGTCGGTAACAGGCCGTGACGTCCCAGGAGCTGGACCTGCGCGTCCTGTCCCACCTCCGCGGGTATCCCGAGGAGCTCCGCCGGTTCAGCAACCTCATGAAGCAAGCCCACCCCCGCGGACGCGCGGCGGTCGAGTTCTTCCTGGCGCGGCCCGTCGCCGGGGGCTCCTTCATCGCCTCCCTGTGCCGGCTGATTCAGGAGGGCGAAGAGGTCGTCACCCTGGTGGAGGCCGCAGAACTCCTGGGGGTGTCCCCGGCCGACCTGATGGATTCCCCGACCCTGCCGCCGCCCCTTGCCGGCGCGGGCCGCCATCGGCTGTGGCGCCGACAGGACATCGTCGCCCTCGGAGGCGCTCTGGCCAGGCCCCAGGGAGATCCCCGGTGAGCCGCCTTGCCCTCACCGTTCGTTGCACCGCATGCGGAACGGAGTTCGACACGGGCATTCGCCTGGATGCGCGCGACTTCGCCCGGGCCACGCTCGCCGTCAACTACCACCGGTGCCCGGCCTGCGGCCACCGGGGGGTCTACCACAAAGACGACTATATCCCGCGCGGCGGGGATCGCCCCCCGCCGTCCCCTGCCGGCCGCGTGCCGCAGAACCGCCCGCCCGGCGCTCCTCTGGACGGCTGAAGCCCCGTGAGGAGGCGCTCGGTCCGCCGCACGAGGGCGCAGCTCAACGAGCCACGGGCCGTTACGGGCCCCGCTGCCCGCGCTCCTTGGCCGAGCGCCTTTGCTCCTTGAACCTCCCGAGAGGCCAAGCGTATAATAAAGCCGTCGCTTTCGCTTCCCCTGACGTAAGCCCTCAGGATACGGAGTTCCAGCCTTGGAGAGGAGGGACGGTTCATGGCGAAGTACGAGGCCAAGAAATTCCGTTCGTTTGACGTGGAGCTCACGGGGATCAGCAAGAAGACCATGGAGGAGCACTACAAGCTCTACCAGGGGTACGTGAGCAAAGCCAATGAGATCCTGGACCGGCTGGGGAGCGGTCAGGTCGACCTGTCCAAAGCCAACCCGACGTACTCCGAGCTCCGGGAGCTCAAAGTGGAGCTGACGCGCGCGATCGGCGGTGTCAAGAACCACGAGCTCTACTTCGAACACCTCGGCGGGAAGGGGGGGAAGCCCGCGGGGAGGCTCCTCGAGATGATCGAGAAGACCTTCGGGTCCTTCGAACAGTGGCAGGCGGACTTGCGGGCCACCGGGATCGCGGCCCGAGGATGGGCGTGGCTTGCCTATGACTGGGATACCGGCACCCTCTTCAACTACATCGGGGACGAGCAGAACACCTACCCCATCTGGAACGGCACTCCTCTCGTGGCACTGGACTGCTTCGAGCACGCGTACTTCATCGACTACGGGACAAACAAGGGCGCCTACATCGACGCCTTCTTCCAGAACCTGGATTGGGACGTGGTCACAAAGAGGGCGGAGAGGTTCGGCATCCTGAGTCGATAGGCCCCGGGGAGGTGTCCGGCCCGCCGGGGTCGGACACCTCCCCAGCACGTCCTCACCTCACCCTCACCTCACCCCGCCCGGGAGGAGGCGGGCACCCCGCACCGAAAAGGACCTGCGATGAGAAGCGTCCCTCTCACGAGGACCTGCCCTGAGTGCCACGAAGACATGGAGCTCATCACCGCGGACGACGTGGGCGAGATCCTCGTGTACGAGTGCCCCGAGTGCGGCTACCAGGAGGAGATCCGCGTCGAGCCGGACGAGGCCTCCCTGTCGGACGACGACGACGTGGAGAGCCTGGATCCCGACGAGGCCTGAGACACTCGCCTACCCTGTCACGGTGGCCCTGAGACGCCTCAGGAGGGTCGCCACCTCGACCGCCGCGAGGGCGGCGTCCTCCCCCTTGTTCCCGTGGGCGCCGCCGCTCCTCGCCTCCGCCTGCTGCACGGTGTGCGTCGTCAGCACCCCGAAGGTGACAGGGAGCCCGTGATCCAAGGCCACCCGCACGACCCCTGTCAACGCCCCCATGGCCACGTACTGATCGTGGGGCGTCTCCCCCCTGATGACGCACCCGAGACACACGATCGCGTCGTAGCGGCCGGACTTGGCAAACGCCTGGGCAATGACGGGGAGTTCCAGGGCCCCGGGGACCCAGGCGACGCTCACCGCCTCGTCCGGCACGCCACACCGCCGCAGAGCGTCGCAGGCTCCCTGGAGAAGGCGGCGGGTCACGTGCTCGTTGAAGCGGCTCACCACCACGGCCACGCGCAGCCCCGCTCCATCGAGGGAGCCGCGCAGGTGCTCAGACGGCCCCGTCCCAGTCATTCAAGGTTCAACAGGTGCCCCAGTTTGTGCCGCTTCGTCACGAGGTACCTGTAGTTCTCGGGATTAGGCCGGATCTCGATGGGAACCCGTTCCACCACGTGGATCCCGTACCCCTCGAGCCCTACGCGCTTCGCCGGATTGTTGGTGAGCAGGCGGATCCGCCGGAGCCCGAGGTCAGCGAGGATCTGGGCACCGACCCCGTAGTCGCGGGGATCCGGCGCGAAGCCGAGGAGCTCGTTGGCCTCCACCGTGTCCTTGCCGGCGTCTTGCAGCGCGTAGGCCCGGATCTTGTTCGTGAGGCCGATCCCCCGCCCTTCCTGCCGGATGTAGACCAGCACACCGCGCCCCTCGCGGCTGATCCGTTCCAGGGCGACCCGGAGCTGCTCCCCGCAATCGCACCGCAGCGACCCGAAGACCTCGCCCGTGAGGCACTCGGAGTGCATCCGGACCAACACGGGCTCGTCGCCCGCGATGTCGCCGCAGACAAGAGCCAGGTGGCTCGCCCCGTCGAGCGTGTTCTCGTAGACGATCGCGGTGAATTCCCCAAACCGCGTGGGGAGCCGTGTCTTGCCTTCCCGCTTGACAAACCGGTCTCGTTCCAATCGGTAGCGGATGATTTCGCGCACCGGGATGATGGGGAACCCCCACCGGGCCGCAAACGCCTGGAGCTCGGGGAGCCTGGCCATGGTCCCGTCGTCGTTCATGATCTCGCAGAGCACCCCGGCCGGATACAGGCCGGCCAGGGCCGCCAGGTCCACCGCCGCCTCTGTGTGGCCCGCCCGCCGCAGGACCCCCCCCGGCGTGGCCCGCAGAGGAAACACGTGGCCGGGACGGGAGAGGTCCTCGGGGCGGGTCGCGGGGTCGACCAGAGCCTTGATGGTCGCCGCCCGGTCGTGGGCGGAGATGCCCGTCGTGATCTTGTGCTTCGCCCCCACGGACACCGTGAAAGCCGTCCCCTGGTGGGACGTGTTGTGGCTGACCATGAGGGGCAGGTCGAGTTCCTCGACGCGCTCGGCGGTCAAGGGCACGGTGATCAGGCCGCGGGCGTGCTTCAGCATGAAGTTGACGGCCTCCGGGGTCACGTGCTGAGCGGCCATGACCAAGTCGCCCTCGTTCTCTCGGTCCTCATCGTCGATGACGATGACGAACCCGCCGCGCCGGATGGCCTCCACGGCCTCCTCCACCGTGGCAAAGACCGCTCGGGATTCTGCGCGCTCACTCATCGGCCTTCTCCGAGGGTGCGACGCTCGGCCCCTCCTCCGCTCCTCCGGCATGCACATAGGGGGTGGCCACCCGCTCGACGTACTTGGCCACGACGTCGGCCTCCACGTTCACCTCGCCCCCTGCCTCCAGGTTCCCCAGGGTGGTGGACGCGCACGTGTGGGGAATGAGGCACACGGTGAACCTCCCTGGACCAACCCTCGCCACCGTGAGGCTCACCCCGTCCACCGCTACGGACCCCTTCTCGACCAGATACCGGGCCACCCCGGGGGGAGCCGCGACCTCCATCCACACCGCGTCTCCCTCGGACCAGCGGGCGAGGACGCGTCCCACGCCGTCGACGTGTCCCTGCACGAGATGGCCGCCGAGACGCCCTCCCACGGGGAGAGCTCGCTCCAGGTTCACGAGGGCGCCCCGCCGGAGCCGCCCCAGGGTCGTGCGCTCCAGGGTCTCCGGGGAGAGGTCCGCCTCGAACACCTTTCCCCGGACAGAGACGGCCGTGAGGCACACGCCGTTGACGGCAATGCTCTCGCCGTCCCTGAGGCCGTCGCACCATGGACCCGCCTCGATGACGATCCTCCTGGGACCGCCCTCTCCCCGGAGGTCACGCACGACTCCCGTCCCCTCCACAAGCCCTGTAAACATCAGCTGGCCTCGTGACGCGCGGGGGGCGTCCGCACGTATCCTTCGATCACGATGTCCTCGCCGATCCGACGCACGGAGAGGTCCGACAGCCGCCACGCCTCCGCCAGTCTCGCGACCCCGCTCCCCGCGACCGGCCCCGGAGAAGGGCCCCCCACGAGGCACGGTCCCACGAAGACCATCACCCTGTCCACGAGGCCCGCATCCAGGAAGGCGCCGTGCACCGTGCCTCCCCCCTCCACGAGCAGGCTCATGACGCCCCGTCCGGCGAGCTCACGGAGGAGGGCAGGCAGGTCCACCCGCCCGTCCGGTCCGTCGAAGACCAGGACCTCGACACCGCGGTCCTCCAGTGCCCTCCGTGCGGCGCTCTCGGCGCGGCTGGTGGTCGCCACCACCACCGGAGTGCCGTCCTGGGCCAGGACCCGTGCGCTGAGAGGAATGCGAAGCCGGCTGTCCAGCACGACGCGCCAGGGGGTCCGCGGGATCGGCGGGCGCGCCGTGAGCTGTGGGTCATCAGCGAGAACCGTCCCGATCCCGACCAGGATGGCGTCGGTCGTGGCCCGGTGCCGGTGGACAAGCGCCCGAGAGGCCTCGCTGGAGATCCAGCGGGACTCCCCGGACCGGGTCGCAATCCGGCCGTCGAGGGTCATGGCCCACTTCGCCGTGACGAAGGGCATGCCGCGGGTGCGGTGCTTCACGTAGGCCTCGTTGAGGCGGCGTGCGTCCTCCTCTTCGACGCCCACGCGCGTCTGAAGGCCCGCCTCCGCGAGGCGTCGGAGCCCCCGCCCGCGGACGTTCTCGTCGGGATCGACCATGGCGGCCACCACGCGCCGGATCCCAGCCTGGATGATCGCTTCCGTACAGGGCGGGGTCCGTCCCCAGTGGGCACAGGGTTCCAAGGTGACGTACAGGGTGGCGCCCCGTGCGCGCTCCCCGGCCTCGCGGAGGGCCAGCACCTCGGCGTGGGGCTCCCCGGCGCGCAGGTGGTACCCGCGGCCCACTATCTCGGACCCGGCCACCACCAGGGCCCCCACCATGGGGTTGGGACTCGTGGAGCCCCTCCCCCGGCGGGCGAGCGCGAGGGCCTCCCGCATGAACAGACGGTCGCGTTCCGCATCCCACAAATGAAAACACCCCGAAGAAGACACGAGTCCTCCGGGGCACACCCCTTCCGTCGCGAGGCCTTCTCCCATCCGGACTATACCGTCGGCTCTGGAATTTCACCAGATCCTGCCGTCCGCCTGGACAGCTCGCGGGCTGTACCGCCGATCGGGAATCGCCGGTCCGGCCGACGCCGCACCGACTCACCCTGCCCCGAAGGCCGCTTCCAAAATTCTCCCTATGCAATTGTGCGCGGGATTATGCTAGCACGTGGTTGCGAAAGGGGTCAAGTGGACGAAGCACTCTCACCGAGCTCGGATCTACCCCGCTGTCCGCCGTTCTCTGCGATGTCGGCCACCGTCCCTCCTGTCAGCCGTACCAGGTCCTCGGGGGAGATGGAGAACACGGCATGCGGGGTGCCCGCGGCGGCATAGACCACGGGGAAACGCAGAAGGGTCTCGTCGATGTACACCGGGAGGGGAACGGAGTGGCCCACCGGCGGGACACCCCCGATGCTGAACCCGGTCACCTCCCGCGTGGTCTCGGCCGACGCTTTGACCACCCGCGCCGCCCCCACGAGCCGGGCCAATTTCTGGACGTCCACTCGGTGCTGCCCCGAAGCCAGGACGAGGATCGGCCGGTCGTCAGCCACGAACACCAGCGACTTCACGATTTGGGCCACCGATGTGCCGACAGCCCGGGCCGCCTCCTCGGCCGTACGCGTACTGTCGGGAAACTCCAGGATCGGCGAGGTCGCCCCCGCCTGGGCGAGGGCCGCCCGAACCCGGTCGACCGCCGAGGTCCCGGCCGTCTTCCTCCGGCCCAAGGCCTCCGGCCCCCCTGGCTCGCGCGCCCCGCCGCCTTGTCCCGTTCCCATCACTTGTGCTCCGCAAAGGTGTGCTCGTACAGGATGACAAGCCACCGCTGCTGGACGCTCAGCGTCCCCTCCCAGGGCGGCATTGCCGATCCCGCTTCCTTGAAAGGTGACACGCCGCCCCCCTTGGTCAGCCGCCAGAACCAATACCCGTCCGGGAGCTTTGCGTGAATGGGGGTCTGGAAGTCGGCCGGCTTGGGATTGAGCGACGGCGCCGCCGGACCGTCGCCCGCCCCGCTCACGCCATGGCACGGCGCGCAGTTGGCTGTGTAGATCTCCTTGCCCTTTGCGAGGTTGTCCGGCGTGGGCTGAAGGGGATCCTTCAGCGACGCGAACTCGGCGGGCGGCTCGGGTCTCGGCGCATTGGGATTCTTCGGGTAGTCCGTGGTGGCGGCGAGGGCAGGCCCGGTGAATGTGGCGGGGGCGGCGGGCCCGCTGACACCGGGAGCCGCCGGCTTCGCGTGCCTCTCCCGCATGGCGAGAATCTGTCGTCCCGTACAGCCGGTGAGGGCGATGACCGCAGCAAGGGTCACCCCCGCGAGGAGAGCACGGGAAGGCATCTTTCACCCCCGAATCTCGTGGAGAATCGGACCTGCGTGGCTGTCGTGAAGCCTCTTCTGCCCAACCGGTTAGACACCGAACCTGCCTTTCCCTCCGAGCCGAGCGGGGCTCAGGGCTCGGCGGTCAGCGTGGCCAATTGCTTCCACAGGGCTCTCTCACCGTCGGGTCCCGTAAACCCGCCGACGTGCTCAGCCTGAATGCGGCCCTCACGGTCGATGAACACGGTCGTCGGCAGCCCGATGATGTTGTAGGCGCGGAGCACGCGCTCGTCGGAAGACCGGACGACCGGGTAGGGCACCCGGTATTCCTCCACGAAGCGCCTCGCATCGCCCGGCGCGTCCTCCACGTTAACCCCCACGAAGACGACGCGCCGCCCGACGGCCTGCGCGGCCTGGACGAGGAGAGGCGTCTCCGCCCGGCAGGGGGCGCACCAGGAGGCCCAAAAGTTCAGGACCACAGGCCTCCCCCGCAGAGCGTGCAGCGCGAGGACGCGTGGGGAGCGAGAAGAGCCCGCGTCCAACAGCGGCAGCGTGAAGTCGGGAGCGAGCTGGCCGACCCCAGGGAGCACCCCTGCCGCGGAGGGCGGCCGGGACGCTCCGCCCTCAGGACGTCCCACCCATCCGGCGCGCCAGGCGGCCCCCAGGAGAGCCAGGCTCGCGGCGGCGGCCAGGAGGACCCACCGCCAGGCCCTGCCTCTCCCCGGTGCCGGCCCGGTCCGCTCCACGGTCGTTTCAGTAGGCCCGGGCAAAGTACACGACCTCGCGGGCCGGGGTGCCGCACACGAGGCACGGGCCCGAGGCGGGCTCCTCGACGATCACGCGGGGGGACGCGGCGCTCTCCTTCCGCGCCGCCTGCTCGCACGCCTCCCGCCCGCACCAGGCCACGCGGACGAAGCCGCGACGCGCCCCGATGGCGTCGACCAGGTCCTGGACGGTGGCCGCGGCGACGGTATGCTCGTCCAGGTAGGCCTTGGCACGGCGGAAGAGCTCGCCGTGCACCTCGTCCAACAGGGATTGGACGGCCCCCTCGAGACCATCCCACGGGACCGCCCGGCGGTCCCCCCCCGTACGGGGGACGAGGACGACCTGGCGCGCCTCGAGGTCGCGCGGACCGATCTCCACCCGGACGGGGACTCCCCGCATCTCCCAATCGGTGAATTTCCACCCCGGGGTCACCTCGACCCGGTCATCCAGCCGGACGCGCATCTTCTCGCCGAGGCGCCCGGCAATCCGGCGGGCGGCGTCGAGCACCTCCTCGCGCCGGGCGGCCGTGAAGATGGGCACCACGACCACATGGTAGGGGGCCACCCGAGGGGGGAGAACAAGTCCCCGGTCGTCGCCGTGGACCATGATCAGCCCCCCCAACACCCGCCAGCTGATCCCCCAGGACGTCGTGTACACGTACTTCTCGGTGTTGTCGCTGTCGAGGAACTTGATGTCGAAGGCGCGCGCGAAGTTCTGGCCGAGGTTGTGGGAGGTGCCGGACTGAAGGGCCTGCCCGTCCGGCATCAGCGCTTCGATCGTGTAGGAGCGCACGGCCCCGGGGAACTTCTCGCTCTCGGGCTTGCGTCCCGAGAGCACCGGGATGGCCAGGTCGCCTTCGACGAAATCGCGATAGATCTCCAGCATCTGACGCGCCTCCGCCTCGGCCTCCTCGGCCGTGCGGTGGGCAGTGTGCCCCTCCTGCCACAGAAACTCCATCGTCCGCAAGAACGGGCGGGTCGCCTTCTCCCACCGGACCACGTTGCACCACTGGTTGATGAGGACGGGCAGATCCCTGTACGACCGGATCCACCGGGCGTACATGTGTCCAATGATTGTCTCGGAGGTGGGCCGCACCGCCAGGGGCTCGCTGAGCTCCTCCCCCCCTCCTCGCGTCACCCAGGCCACCTCAGGGGCGAACCCCTGGACGTGTTCGGCTTCGCGTTCCAGAAAACTCTGCGGGATGAACAGGGGGAAGTACGCGTTCACGTGACCGGTCGCCTTGAAGCGGCGGTCGAGTGCCTGCTGCATCAGCTCCCAGATGGCGTACCCGTAGGGGCGCACCACAATGCAGCCCCGGACCGGGGAGTAGTCGGCCAGCTCCGCCTTGAGGACGACCGCCGTATACCACTCCGAAAATTCCCTGCCCTTCGGAGGGATCTCCTTGATGACCCTGTCCTCGCCCGCAGGATGGCGATCTGCCTGGTGCGACATCCGGGCCCCCTCCCCGCGGCAACCTCGGCGGCGAGCAACACAAGAGCCTCCGCGCCCTGTGAGGCGGGAGGCTCTTTGCCCCGCGGCCATTCTAGCACGGCCCCCTGCGAGCGTCAAACCAGAGCCGGTCCGTCCGGTCCGTCCGGTCCGTCGGTCCGTCTTCCGTGCGCCTCGCCTCCCGGTCCGGTGCTCCGGTCCTACGAGCGCCTCGCAGGGGCCGGCGTCGACTTCTCGATGGGGACGCCGACCAAGCTCCCCCATTCCGTCCAGGACCCGTCGTAGTTGCGCACCTGGGGGTAGCCCAAGAGGTACTTGAGCGTAAACCACGTCAGCGACGACCGCTCACCGATCCGGCAGTACGCCACCACTTCCTTGTCGGGGGTGACTCCCCTCGTCTCATAGAGCTTCCTGAGCTCCTCCGGAGGCTTGAAGGTGCCGTCCTCGCGGACGTTTTCGCCCCAGGGGATGTTCTGGGCACCAGGGATGTGCCCGCCCCGCTGGGCGCCCTCCTGCGGGTAGGCCGGAGGAGCGAGGAGCTCACCATTGTACTCCTGGGGAGACCGGACGTCGACCAGCGCCACGTGAGGTTTCCCGAGACGCTCCAGGATCTGGTCCCGGAATGCGCGGATGCTGAGGTCCGGATCTTTGGCCCGGAACGTCTTCCGGGGGTACGCGGGTGTGTCTGTGGAGAGCGGGCGGCCTTCGGCGATCCACTTGGCCCTCCCGCCGTTCAGGATCTTCATCAGCTCTACGCCGTAGAGCTTGAGAAGCCAAAACGTGTACGTGGCAAACCAGTTGTTCTTATCCCCGTACAGGACGATGGTGGTCTCATTGTCGACGCCCGACTCTCCCAGAAGCTGCTCCAGCTGCTCCCTCGTGATCCAATCCCGCCTCACAGGATCCTGCAGCTGCGTCTGCCAGTTGAAGCACACGGCTCCTGGGATGTGGCCCTTGTCATAGAGGGTCGTGTCCTCCGACACCTCTATGATCCGAACCGCCGGGTCCTCCAGGTGCTGGGCAAGCCACTCCGTTTCCACCAGGACCTCAGGGTGAGCGTATGTCTCCGGCATGCATCTCCCTCCCGTCCTCTAGAGGTCTGGATTCGACCCCCCAGATGCGGAGGCCAGGCTCTGAAGCGCGCCTTCGGGAGTGGGAGACCTAATAAATTAGAGGGGGGGCACCCCGAGCGAAGGCAAGCCTGGCCTCCGCCCGGGACAGATGCATTGCCGAGGTGCGTAGGACTGCCGCACTGCCTTCATCGTACCTCAGTTCGTAGCACGGATTCATCAGGCTGTCAAGGCCCGCGATCGGTGAGTCAGAGTCGACCACGCACCTTCCGAATCTGTGCCCTCCCTCGAAAGAATTTTCGAATCTCCCATGTAATCGTGCTGGGCCATTCCTCAATCGGTATCCCATGAGGAGTTAGCGAGAACAGAAGAGAGGGACTTCCCGAGCTGCTCTAGAGAAACCGGGGGAGCCGACCTGACAGCTCCCCCGGCGTACCCCGCAGAGACTGATGCTGATCAGTGAGATGCACCAAAGGGGGAGTAGACTCCCACGACGTTCGCATTCCCTTCATAGGCATAGACATAGTGTGTCTCGGGGTCCACTGCACCCGTATGGGTATTGCCAGATCCCGTATTAATGTACGCGACGGGTCTCATCCTATCCGCACTGAACACATCAAACCCCTTGGCACTCCCCTCGAAGGTGTACACTAAGCGAAGCCCCGGGTCGAAGGCCACTTCATCGGTTCCGCCGTGCGTCGGCGCCGCCCCTATCACTCGGAGAGTTGTGGCGTTGAGCACGAGAACTTTCTTTCCCGTTGTCCCCACCCAGAGACGATTCCTCACCGGGTCGTAAATCATGTTCTTCGTCCCGCCGAGTTTCGTCAACTTCACATGTGTATCCACCCATGGTCCAATCTTTCCCGTATCAAGGTCGACCCGCTCCACAAGAGCGTCGTCCGGCATGAAGAGACCCTTCCCGGGCACGAGAACACCCACGTCGGGACCAGACTTCGGCTTGGACGGGAGAAGAGCGATGGTGCGCAGAAGATGCGGGTACTCCCCGCCATTGTAGACCTCGATCCAGTTGCTGTCGTCGCTCGCAACCAGCACCTCACCCCGCCCCGGGTCGAACCATACGCCATCGGGCGACTTACCCTTGGTCTTGACTCTGTTGACAATCTTCCACGAGGCCTTGGAAATCACCACTAGCTCATTGCTGTCTCCCGCGGCTACGTACACATACCGACGAGAATAGGCAATGCCGTTCGGCCCCGCGATTGGCTCGACATCTGCCCACACTTGTTCCGCCGTGGCGTTGATCACAGCCACCCCCGACTTATGCAGGGCGACGTAGACATCGTTGGTCCCGGGGTCGTAAGTAACCCAATCGCCATGACCTCCCGTACCGGGGAGAGGGATCTTGGCCACCAGCCCAAAGGCGTATCCGCGACCCATACCGGGACTGGCGACTAACCCCAGGGCCGCAAAGGCCACAAGAGCCGCGACCAGAGGAATCCTGCCCATCGCCGCCTCCTTTCCGCACTGCACTGCTGAGATCTCCCAGTCGAAGTCCCGCGCCTCCCCAGATCCGGAGCTCGCTCGGAACGGGTCACTCTCCTCCCCCCGTAGGCACACTGGCCGCGACCATACGCGCCCCCTCCGCCACAGTCCGACGTGCTAAGGGCTTGAGCCAGAACAAAGCCATGAGGGCGGCAACCGCACTGGCCACCGCCATAGACCACAAAATGGGCGCCCAGTTACCTGCAGCATGCTTGGCAGCCGCCGCCACGGGGCCCGCGAAGATTGATGCCACCCCCTTCGCTGTATACAAGATGCCGTAGTTCGTGGTGGCGTATGTCCGGCCAAAGAGATCACCCACCGCAGAGGGGAACAGGGAGAAAATTTCGCTCCATGAGAAGAACGCGAATCCCGACAGCACGATGAACCACACGGGATGACCGATCAACCCAATCCAAGCCACGATAGTAAGTGCCTGGAGGCCGAAGGCGATGAACATCGTGTTTTCACGTCCGATCCGATCGGAAACCCATCCCCAGAACGGCCTAGCCACACCATTGAGGATTCGGTCCAGCTGCAGGGCGAGGACAAGAGCGGATAGACCAAATGCGACGACGACTTTGTCCACATGGTAGAATTGAGCGATTGGCTTGAGCTGGGCGGTGACGACCAACCCCGTAAATCCCATGAGGACAAACATGAAATAGAGCGCCCAAAACGATCCCTGTTGCACCATCTGCCCTGGGGTCATGTCGACCTTGCTCATCTGGACACGGGCTGTTATGAGTGCTTCCTTCGCCTTCCAGCCAGGAGGACTCCATCCCTTGGGAGGCTGGACAAGCATAAGACCCATGACGATCACCACGATGCCCTGGATGAATCCCCACGTGATAAAGGTCTGCGACCATCCTGCGGTTTTAATCATGGCTGCAATGGGCGCGACGGTGAGAGCGGTACCAATTCCGTAGCCGCCCGCCGTAACACCCGCGGTCAGTCCCCTGTAGTCTGGAAACCACTTGAGGGCGTTCCCCACACACGCCCCGTATACAGCCCCTGCTCCGACCCCGCCAATCGCGTACCAGAAAACCAGAGTTCCCACCGAGTGGGAAAGACCTGCCCCAATCCACCCCAGGCCCACCAAAATTCCCCCGAGCACGACGATCAGCCGAGTCCCCAAGAGGTCAACGAGGTATCCCTCAAAGGGAACAAGCCACGTCTCGGTTAACACAAATGCAGCAAAAGCCACTTGGACTGCTGCCAAGGAAGCGTGCAAGCTCCTCGTCAGCGGAGTCGTGAACAGCGTCCACGCGTACTGCAGGTTGGCGATGGCCATCATGGCGATGAATCCTGCAATCAGTTGCCACCAGCGGTTGACCACGCGCGGCTGCTCAACCGCAGATACGCCCATACTCTCTCCCTCCTTCCTCTCGTCGGTCTCTAGGGTCGCGCACTATCCCTAGGACACACACCCGGGCATGGCAGAATGACCGAGGGCTAGATACCCCCGCGCGCTCGTGGGGCGTAGTGCCCCCCCATGGCTCATCCGGCCAGAAACAACGAAGCTCCCTCCGGTACCGAAACACCTGGCACCGGAGGGAGCTATGCGCTGCTTTGGAAACACCCGCACGGCCGACGTACGAGGATACCCGGTATTGTACGTCTCGCCCCCTTGGACCCCCGCCTCCTCTCGGCGGATCGCCGGGAGGACTCCCCCTCGCGGAGCTCATGGACCCTCCCTGCCTTCTAGGGCTTGCGCTACTCCCCCGGAGGCTGGTCGTTCAGGATCTCCGCCGAGAACGGCAACACGCCCGGGACCAGCCACTTGGTCCACATCTCGTCGATCTTCGCCTGGAAGTAGTCGATGTCGTCCTCCGTGAAGTGGGCGAACCTGCCCTGCTTGAGGAGGTAATCCCGGACGGGCAGCCTCTTCTGACGTCCCTCGGCGATCGCCTTGGACTTCCCGTAGAGCCTGAGCTTGTGATCCTCCACCTCGAAGAGGGGCCACACGCCGGTGAGGACGGCCAGCTCCCCCAACTCATGGGAGAGCATCGGGTCGTAGTCCCAGCCCTTCGGGCACGGGTCCAGCGAGTGGATAAAGGTGGGCCCGCCGATGCTGAGAGCCTTCCGGACCCTGTTCATGAAGTCCACGGCGTAACTCGCGCAGACCGTCCCGACGTACCGGCACTCCGGGTGCCCCGCCGCGAGCATCGCGGCCATGTTCTTCTTCCACCGTCGGTGCAGGATCCGCTTCGCCTTCCCCGAGGGGGAGAAGGTCGTCACGGCGCCGTAGGGCGTGCTCCCGGACGCCTGGATGTCCGTGTTCGCCGCCGACTCGTTGTCGTAGAGGAGGATCAAGAGGTTGTAGTCGGTGTGCTGGAGGGCGGCCGAGATCGCCGAGAGCCCCATGTCGGCCCCCCCGAGGTCTCCGCAGAAGGAGATGATGTTGATCGGCTCGGTCTTGATCTTGCCCTTGCGCATCAGGGCCTTGTACCCGGCCGCCGTCCCCACGGCCGCCGAGCCCGACGACCCGAGCTGGGTGTGCATCCACGGCACGACCCACGAGGTGCTGTAGTAGGTGGTGTTGGCCACGTACATGCACCCCGTGCTCCCCAGGACGACCGTCCGGGGACCGGCGGCCTTGACCATGAGCTTCATCACGAGGGCCGACTCGCACCCCTGGCACGTCCTGTGCCCGGAGGTGAAGTACTCCTCCAGGGGGACTCTCTTGACCCCCTTGATGGGTTCCAGGACGGGAAGCGGCATCGTGGCAACGTCCGCAGCGCTGTCCATCGTCTCTCCCTCCTAGGCCCGCACGCCGATCCAGTAGGTGTCGCGGGGGGCCTTCCCCTCCTCGGCGGCCCTGCGGGTGAGCTCGATCATCTCCTTCACGTTCGGGATGGTCACCTCGCGCCCGCCGAGCCCGGCGATAAAGCTCACGACAGGCGGGTGCCGGTCCTGCCCGTAGAGCGCCGCCCGGATCTCGTTGGCGAGGACGCCGCTGTTGAAGGGGGACCCCATGGAGAAGTCGCGGTCGATAACCCCCACAGCGGCAAAGCGCGACAGCAGGGCCCCCAGCCTCTCATAATCGAACGGCCGGAACCACCGGATCCGCACGAAGCCGACCTTCTGGCCCTCGGCCCTCAGCTTCCTCACCACCACCTTGACGGGCATGGAGAGCGTGCCCATGCCGGTGAGGACGATCTCCGCGTCATCGGTGTAGTACTCCTCGAAGAACGGGTTCCCGTAGTCTCGCCCGAAGATCCGGCGGAAGTCCCGGTAGGCTTCCTCGATCACCCCCCGGGCGTTGCGCATCGCCTGGTCCGTCTGCCGCCGGATTTCCATCAGCCAGTCCTCGTTGACCTGGGGCGCGATGGTGATGGGGTTGTCGGGGTGGAAGGTCAGGTCCCCCCGGTCATACCGCGGGAGGAACTCGTCCACCCACGCCTTCGGGGGGATCTTCACGAGCGACTGGGAGTGCGTGAGGAACGCCCCGTCGGTGCTGATCGCGCAGGGGAGAAACACCCGCCGGTCCTCGGCGACCCGGTAGGCGATGAGGGTGGTGTCCAGCGCCTCCTGGGCGGTGTCCACCCACACGTGCATCCACCCCAGGTCCCGCGCCGCGAGGGCGTCGTTGTGCTCGGTGCCGAACGCGCCCGGATCGTCCAGGGCGCGGTTGCCCACCATGGCCAGGAGCGGCAGCCGGAGGGCCGGGGTGACCGCGATGGCCTCGAAGGCGTAGCACCACCCGACCCCGCTGCTCCCGCACAGGGCGCGCGCTCCCACCGCGCAGGCGTGCTTGGCGATCTCGAACTGGCTGTGCTCGCTGTCCGCGACGATGTACTCCGCGTCCTGCTCGCCGTTGGCGATCTGCTTGGCCACGTACTGCATCATGGTGTCGTACGGCCGGATGGGGTACGCCGTGATGACGTCCACATCGGCCAATTTGCTCGCCACCGCCACGGCCTCGCTGCCGCTGATCAGGGCCTCCTGTTCAGAAGCGGCCACCCTGACCGCCGTCGTGGTCTCCGCGTCCACTAGCCTTCACCCCCCTCTCCGGCGCCCGCCCCGACCCCGACGCGCGCCACCTGCTCCTCGTACTGTCCCTTGTACCGGAACCCGTGGGACCGCTCGGGCCGGGCGCCGATCTTCTGGGCCACCCACGTCCGGTACGCGTCCTTGTCTTTCTTCCACATCTCCCACTGGCTCTTGTTGTCGGAGAAGGCCACCTCGTTGACCATGGTGATGCACCCGTCGACGGGACACACGGCCTCGCAGACCCCGCACCCGCAGCAGGCCTCGGCGTTCATGTCGTAGTAGCCGTCCGGGGTCACGTCGAAGCAGGAATCGGGGCACTGCAGCCAGCACAGCGTACACTTGATGCACTTGTCGAAGTCGATGACCGGACGCATGGTCCGGGTCGTGTACTTCTTGAAGTACGGGTTCCGCGCCGGGCGGTACCCCCCGATGAGGTCGCCAAACTTGATCGGCTCCCCGAGGCGGATCCCCTCGATGGTCACCCCCTCCCGCATCTTCGTCCACCCCGGCATTTCGAACTTGTAGGGGGCCTCCGGGTTCCCCTCCCCGGGCTGGACGGTGCGGATGGCCACCTGGTCGAAGGACCGCCGCGCCGACGCCACCTTCAGCTCATCCTTCCACTCGTCCTTGATGCCCGCCAGCATGGCGTCCAGGCCCACGAGGTCAGGACACACCTTCGGCAGCGCGCCCAGGACGCGCACATCCGTGTGGTCGTCCTTGTACACCCAGAGGCCGGAGAAGCTGGGGATGCCCTTGATGAGCGCCAGGCGGTACGGATAGGACTTCCTGTGACAGAAGGCGATCAGCTCTTCCGCCGGGAGGGTGGACGTCACGATGAGAGTCCCGTTCTCCCTGATCTTCTCGTTGATGGGCTGCAGCCCGTACCACGCCCACGACTCGACACCCTTGCACAGGGTGTCGTCCAGCGCGATCGTGACGTCGGTCTCGGCGGGCTCGTACTGGGCCATGCTCAGCTGCAGTTCCTCCTCGTCGGGCGCCACGATGGCGAACTGCTTCGCCGGGACGCCGTTTCGCTCAGGCGAGTCCCCGTAGCGGCCAAAGGCGATCCCGACCTTCCCCTCCTTGCGCGCCGCCAGAACGATGCCCCGGCAGATATTCTTGGCCAGGGTCTTCTGGAAGATCCCCCTGTAGACGACTTCCACCGATATCGCGCGGGCCATTGAGCACCTCCTCTGCCGGGCAGAGTGAATTCCCCTCGCCGCCCTGAGCTAGCCCCGCAGGGCCTCCTCCACCACCTCGCCCTCGCGGAACAGAGTCATCTCGATCTCCTCGATGTGGGCACGCATGGCCTCGGCGGCGCCCTCGGGATCTCGATGCCTGATGGCCTCGAGGATCCGGCGGTGCCCCTCCAGGGACTTCTCCCCCCGGCCCGGCACCTGGAGCCAGCGCACCCGGCTCTCCCGGAGCAGGTCCATGAGGATATCGACAACCCGGAGCACGATCTGGTTTCTGGCGGCAATGGCCAGCTGGTAGTGAAAGGCGGTGTCCTCCTCGATCGCGACCTCTCCGGCGCGCACCCGGGCTGCCTGCCGCTCGAGGATCTCCTCGAGGCTCCCCACGTCCTCCCGCGTCGCCCGGTACGCGGCGGCCCGGGCGATGGGCGGTTCCAGCAGCTTCCGCATGTCGAACAAGTCCGCGGTAAGGTCCTTGGCCGCCGAAAGCGCATCGGCGAATGGGCGGACGAGAGACCCAATGGGAATCTCGCGCACGACGGTCCCCTCGCCGTGTCGCGGTTCGACGAGCCCGTGGGCTTCTAGGATGCGGATGGCGTCGCGGACGGACGCGCGGCTCACACCGAACACTTCGGCGAGCTCGCGCTCAGGCGGGAGGCGATCCCCGGGGCGGAGGCGCCCTTCCTGGATGAGACGCTGGATCTGGGCGGCGATTTCGGCGTAGACTTTTGTCTTCTTGACCGGCTCCAGGTCCCCCAGGACCTCTCGGAAGGCATCTGGCAAAATTCTTGATCCCTCCGGTCATGATTGGTCAGACCACATGAGGTCTGACCACTGCACCTACTACTATTGCGGAGGTTCAGCCTCCTGTCAAGAGACGAACGGACGAGGAACGGAGCGCTTGGGCCGCCCCGGGCTTCGGCCGGACCCCCGGACTCCCCTGTGCTATCATGGAGCACGTGCCGGAAACCGCAGAACGCACACGTCGGCCTCCCTTCAAGCGGGGGGATCAGGTGGACCTCACGGTGGACCGCCTCGCCTACGGGGGGAGGGGTGTGGGCAGGGCCCAGGGTTTCGTCGTCTTCGTCCCGGACAGCGCCCCGGGCGACACTGTCAGGGCCCGGCTGGCCCGCGTGAAACCGGGCTACGCGGAGGCCGAACTCCTCCACGTCCTCCGGCCCTCCCCGATGAGGACGCCTCCCCCCTGCCCCCACTTCGGCCCCTGCGGAGGGTGCCTGTGGCAACACATCCCCTACCCCGAGCAGGTACGCGCCAAGGAGGCCATCGTCCGCGAGAGTCTCGTCCATCTCGGCGGCCTCCCTGATGTCGAGGTCCGCCCGATCCTGGCCATGGACGCCCCCTGGTACTACCGCAACAAGATGGAGTTCACGTTCCACCCGGACGGCGAGCTGGGGCTTCACCCGCGCGGGTCCTTCGACAGGGTGATCCCCATCGACACCTGCCTCCTCCAGTCTCCTGCCAGCAACGTCATCCTGGGGCTCGTGCGGGATTTCGCCCGCGCCTCCCGCCTGAGCCGCTACGATCCCCGCGGCCACACCGGCGTCCTCCGCCAATTGGTCGTCCGCGAGGCCCAGGCGGGCGGGGAGATCATGGTGGGGATCATCACGACCGCCGCCGAGGTGCCCGGTCTGGAAGACCTCGCGTCCCGCCTGAGGACGGCGCTCCCCCAGGTCACCAGCGTCGTCCACGGCGTGAACCCCGGTCTCTCGGACGGCCTCCCGCTTTCGCAGGTGACGGTCCTCGCGGGCCGGCCCTACATCGTGGAGGAGCTGGACGGTCTGCGGTTCCGCATCGGCCTGGAGACCTTCTTCCAGACCAACACCCGCCAGGCCGCCCGCCTCCTGGAGAGGGTCCAGCACCTGGCGGATCTGAGAGGCGGGGAACTCGTCTTCGACCTCTACTGCGGTGTGGGGACGTTCTCCCTGGCCCTCGCCCGACACGCGGGATACGTGTACGGCGTGGAGATCTCCCCCGCGGCGGTGGAGGCCGCGCGGCAGAATGCGGCCCTCAACGGGATCGCCAACGTCGGCTTCTCCTGCGGGGACGTCCGTGCGAGCATTCCGGAGCTCATCCGGACCGCCGGCCGACCCGACGTAGTGGTCCTGGATCCTCCCCGGAGCGGGGCGGGGAAGCGGGTGATCCACCGCGTGGCCGACACAGGAGCGCCCCGGGTTATCTACGTCTCGTGCAACCCCACGACCCTCGCCCCGGACCTTCGGGAACTCGCCCAGCTGGGGTACAGGATCCGCGCGGTCCACCCTCTGGACATGTTCCCCCACACGTACCACGTGGAGTGCGTCGCGCTGGCGGAGCGTTCGAGGTAGCCTTCCTATGAGGCCCCGGGGGGGCGGAGATCTCCGGCGGCCATCGTCACCAGGAGGGGTAGCACGTCGACACCCCGCAGGGTCCCCAGGCTGCCCTCGGCGCAGGCGGCCTCGCTGAAGACACGCACCCCATCGGCCGGCACGCCCGCCCCCGCCACCAGCAGGGGCACAGGATCGTCGGAGTGTCGCCCGAGCGTGCTGGGAGTCGCGTGGTCCGCGGTGACCGCCACCAGGGCGTCCTCGAGGGAAACGCCCTGCAGGAGCGTGCCGAAGAAAGCGCGGTCGATGACCTCGATCACGGCCTTCTTGCCCGCGGGGTCGCGATCGTGGCCCGGCTCGTCGGGCCCCTTGAGGTGGATGTACAGCCCCCCGTGGCGGCGGTATTCCCGGGCCGCGATCTCGGCCCACCGGCGGTAGGCGTCTTCCCTGGTGCCGCTGCTGGTCGGGACCGGGATCACGGCCATCCCCGTGAGGCGGGCAATCCCGCGCTCCACCGGCATCTCCACGAAACACCCAAACTCGACGCCGAACCGCTCGGCGAGCGGGGGCATCGTGGGGAGGCGGTCCCCGGCATCGCGGAGGAGGATGAGGTTGGCGGGGAGCTTCCCCTGGCTCCTCCGGCGCTCGTTGACGGGATGACGGTCGAGGAGGGCAAAGCACTGCTCGGTGAACTCGTTGACCAGCGCCGCCGCAGTCCGAGCCTCCTCGCTGTCATCGAGGGGGGTGCAGGGCTCCACCGCGTCACCGACCTGCTCGCGCGCGACGCCCAGCCCCGCGAGGCGCCCATAGGCGGGATCCGTGTTGCTGATCTGTGCCGACAACCTGCCGTCCCGGCGCCGGATCACCACCCCTGCCCGGTAGCCCACGCTGGCCTTGACCTCCACCTCGGCGGGGGCGGCGCGGAAGCGAATCTCCCGAGACACGGCCTCGGCCAGGGAGCGGGCTTCCTCGGAGGTCAGGTCCCGACCCGCGCGGCGATCGAGGATCCTCCCCCCCGGGCCGCCCGTGGCGAAGTTGCCCCGAAGGGCTAGATCGCCATCGCGAAAGGGGATGTCGGCCCCCACCGCCTCGAAGACGCCGCGGCCCACGTGGTAGGCGAAGGGGTCGTACCCGAGCATGGCGAGGACGGCCACATCGGATTCGGGAGCGATCCCCGGCCCGACGGTCTGCACGATCCCTGTGCGGCCCTCCAAAACCAACGCGCCCAGGAAGGGCGCCTCGGCCGCGGCAAGGGGAGTCCGCCCGCCCAATTCCGGCACCGGGCGGTCCCCCAGCCCGTCCAGGATCACGTACAAAATCCTCTTCACCCCTTCACCTCCGCAGGTGCGCCAGGAGATCGCGGCTGAGGGTTCCCCGGCAGACTTCCTCCGCAGGGCCCGTCAGGCGCACCGTGTAGTCCGGCGCCACCTCCACACGGAGCACGCCGCCCGGGCTGTGCACGGCGACCCGCCGCTCGGTGTACCCGTGGCGCACGCAGGCTGCGGCCACAGCGCTGCTGCTGCTCCCGGAGGCCATGGTCTCCCCCGCCCCCCGCTCCCAGATGCGGATCGTCACCCGCCGGGGGGAGTCGACCCGGGCGAACTGCACGTTGGTGCGCCTGGGGAAGAGCGGATGGTGTTCCAGCGCCCGCCCCACCCGGGCGACGTCCACGGCGTCGGGGTCGTCCACGAACACGACGCAGTGCGGATTGCCCACGGACACCGCGGTGATCTCGTACATCTCCCCGTCCACGGTGATCCTCTCGCCGACGACCTCGCGCTCGGGCCCCGCCACGGGAATGTCGCGGCTGCGGAAAGTCGCCCGGCCCATCTCGGCCGTGACGGACCGCACCCGGCCGCCTTCGACCTCGAGCGTCACCGGGACCAGACCTCCGCGCGTTTCGATGGTGAACGCCCGGCGCCGCAGGTAGCCGCAGTCCCACAGGCACTTGGCGAAGATCCGGATCCCGTTCCCGCTCTTCTCCGCCTCGCTCCCATCGGGGTTGAAGATGCGCACCCCCACGTCCGCCCGCCGGCTGCGCTCCAGTGTCAGGATCCCGTCCGATCCGACACCCAGGTGACGGTCGCACAGCCGGCGGATGGCGCGCGGGGTCAGCCGGACGCTCAGGGTGCGCGGGTCCACCACCAGGTAATCGTTGCCCAGCGCGTGGGACTTGATGTACTCGTTGCGACCGAGGCGGGAGGAGGCCACCTACACCCCCTCCTGCCGTCGGCGGGACTGTGCCCTACGCAGAGCGCTGTCGATGAGCGCGGTCACAAGGTCGGAGAACCGGATCCCCGCCGCCCGGGCCGCGAGCGGCAGCAGGCTCCCTGGGGTCATGCCCGGGATGGTGTTCGCCTCGAGGACCACGAGATGCTCGCCCACAAGGAACATGTCGACGCGGGAGACGCCCTCGCAGCCTAGCACCCGGTGAGCGCGCAGGGCGAGCTCCTGGGCTCGCTGCGCCACGTCGGAGGGGACCCGCGCTGGGCAGATCTCCTCCGACCCGCCGGGCTCGTACTTGGCCGCGTAGGTGAAGAACTCATCCCGGGGGACGATCTCCACGAGGGGAAGCGGGCGCGGAGCTCCCGTCCGGGCGTCCTCCAGGACGGCGCAGGTGAGCTCAGTCCCCTGGAGATACTCCTCGACCAGCACCGTGTCCCCGTACCGGAACGCCTCCTCGACAGCCCCATGGAGGGCTTCCTCGTGCCGGACGACGGCCACCCCGATGCTCGAGCCCACGGAATTCGGCTTCACCACGCAGGGGTAGCCCAGGTCACGGGCGATCCGCCGGAGGATCTCCGGGCGGTCCGCCGTCCACTGGCTCCCAGAGATGGCCACGTAGGCGGGCACCGGAAGCCCGTTGGCCTGGAGCACCTGTCGGCTGCGGAGCTTGTCCATGGCCAGGGCGCTGGCCAGCACGCCGGACCCGGTGTAGGGGATCCCGAGGAGCTCCAGGAGGCCCTGGACCGTCCCGTCCTCCCCATAGGGACCGTGGAGCGCAATGAAGGCCACGTCCACGGCACCGTTTCCCACGACCTCGTCGATGGGGCGCGGAGCCGATGGGACGAGGGACCTCCCTTCCTCTCCGGGGCCCCGCGCAGACTCCCCCTCCGACGCCGGCGTCCGGAGCTCGGGAGGGCGGGGCCGGGGGATCCACCGCCCGTCCGCCGTGATCTCCACAGGAAGGACGTCGTACCGGGAGGGGTCCAGGTTCTCGATCACGTGGTGCCCGCTCCGCAGGGAGACCTCGCGCTCGGGAGAGCGCCCTCCCATCAGCACGGCCACCCGGAGGCGCCGGGCGCCGGGGGTGGCCTCATCGTGTCTCATGGGGAAACAACCGGAAAGCCCACGGCCCACATGTTCGGGGACGGAGGACCGATCCCTGCCGGCGCCGTAGGAGCATCCGGTGGCCATCCGCGGCGTCATCTTCGACCTGGGAAGCACGCTCATCCACCGGACCGGCCTGGAGCTGGAACGGGAGAAGTGCGCGGCTCTTGCCGCGTTCGCCCGCGAAGAACTGGGGTGCCGGGATCCGGAGGCCCTCGCCCGCACCCTGCTGCGCCTCCGCCTGGAGGCCTGGCGCCGTGCGGAGGAGGAGCAGATCGAGTACCCCGCCGCGCGGTCCATCGGCCAGGCCCTGGCCGCCCACGGGCTCCCGGCAGACCCCCGCACGGTCCAGCGTGCGGAGGTTTCCTTCTTCGCGCCGGAGGTGCGGGCCAGTCGGCTGTACCCGGGAGCCCAGGAGGTCCTCGACGCCCTGGCCGGGATGGGACTGCGCTTGGCCCTGATCAGCAACGCCACCAGCCACCAGCTGGTCCTCGACATCGCGCGTAAGCACGGGATCGTCCGGTACTTCGACCCGCTGGTCACCTCGGCGGCTTTCGGCCGGACGAAGCCGCACCCCTCCATCTTCCGGCACGTGCTGGAGGCGTGGAAGCTGCCGCCGCACGAGGTGGTCATGGCCGGCGACACGCTGGGGGCGGACATCCTGGGCGCCCACTCGGTGGGGCTGCGCTCGATCCTGGTCGACATCGAGCCGAACCCCGACAACTCCAGGTTCGAGGACCGGGTGCGTCCCTCCGCGCGGGTCAGGGATCTGTGGGAGATCCCGGAGCTCGTCCGCCTGTGGAGCGACTCCCCCTGACCGGCGCGTCACACGCGGGCCAACGCGCGGTCGAAGTCGGCGATCAGGTCCTCCGGGTCCTCGATCCCCACGGAGACCCTGATGAGGCCGTCGCCGATCCCCGCGGCGAGGCGGACCTCCCGGGGCATGGTGACGCTCGTGGTCGACGCGGGGTGGGTCACGAGGGTGCTCACCCCGCCGAGGCTCACCGCCAGCTTGGCCACCTGGAGCGCCTCCACACAGCGGGCTCCGCTCGCGACGTCTCCCCGGACCTCGAAGCTCACCATCCCCCCGAACCCCCCCACCATCTGCCTGGCCGCCACATCGTGCCGCGGATGGGCGGGCAGCCCCGGGTAGTAGACCCGGGCGACCTTCGGGTGGACGGCGAGGAACCGGGCCACGGCGACGGCGTTGGCATTGTGGCGCTCCATGCGGAGCCCCAGCGTCATGAGGCCGCGGATGAGGAGGTAACTGGCAAAGGGGTCCAGGACGCCCCCGAAGATGCGCAGGGTCCGGACGCACCTGCGGATCAGGTCCCGGGATCCCACGATCACGCCGGCGGTCACATCGTGGTGCCCCCCCAGGTACTTCGTGGCGCTGTGGCACACGAGGTCGACCCCGAGCTCGAGGGGCCGCTGGTTGTACGGGGTGGCGAAGGTGTTGTCGGCCACCGTCCACGCCCCGTGGGCCTTCGCGAGGGCGACCACGCCGGCGATGTCGGTGATGCCCAGGAGGGGGTTACTGGGGGTCTCGATGTAGAGCAGCTTCGTCGCGGGCCGGAGGGCGCGCTCGTAGGCGCTGACGTCCGGGTCGTCGAGGAAGGTGACCTCGACGCCGTAGCGGGGGAGCACGTGGTGGAAGAGCTCGAAGGTGGCCTGGTAGATGGCCTTGGGGGCCACGACGTGGTCGCCGGCGCCCAGCAGGCTCACGACGGCCGTGGCGATCGCCGCCATCCCCGAGCTCGTGGCCAGGGCGGCCTCCCCGCCTTCCAGGGCGGCCACGCGTTCCTCGAAGCCCTGGGTTGTCGGGTTGCCCCACCGGGTGTAGAAGTATCCGGGGCCGGCTTCCGCGCCCAGCCTCGCCCCCTCCTCCACCGTGGGGTACCAAAAGGTCGCGGTCTGGTAGATGGGGGGGACCACCGACCGGTGCGTGTCGGGGATTCTCCCCGCGTGAATGGCCCGGGTGGTAAAGCCCCTCCAGCGTGTCTCTCCCATGGCGCTCCGCGGCCCCCTGAGCTCCTCCCGTACGTCTCCGACCGTCTGCGGGGGCTGCCCCAGCCCCAGAAGGAGGCCCGTCGGGCCTCCCTCTTCCGCCTCTTCCACACCGGACCCCGGCACGCCTCTCACGCGGGCCGGGGACTCCGGCGCAGGGGCCCTCCCCCGCGGCCACGAACCCTGTCGCCGTGCCCATCGGGGCCCACGTGTCCATCCGCGGTCGCCTGTACGACGCGATCCCCCGCGCCGTTGCCATCGGCTGCGAGTGCCTGCAGATCTTCGTCGGGAGCCCCCGCCAGTGGCGGATCGTGCACTATGCCCCGGCCGACCTGGAGGAGTTTCGGTCCCGGAGGGCCTCCGCCGGCCTGGATCCGTTGGTGGCGCACACGCTCTACCTGATCAACCTCGCGTCGCCCGACCCCCGCGTCTTCCGCCGCTCGACCGAGGCGCTCGTCCACACCGTGCAGGTGATGGACGCCCTCGGAGGACTGGCGGCGGTGACCCACATTGGGAGCGCCCAGGGAGCCCCGTGGCGGGAGGCGAAGAAGCGCATCGCCCGGGCCCTCCGCACGGCCCTCCGCGAAAGCGACCGCGCCATGGTCCTCCTCGAGGGGAGCGCCGGCCGGACGCTCGGGGGATCCTTTGAGGAGCTCCGGGAGATCCTCGACGCGGCCGGAGATCCTCCCCGGCTGGGCGTGTGCCTCGACACCGCCCACCTCTTTGCCGCCGGGTGGGACGTCCGCACCTCCGCGGGGTGGGATGACGTGGTCGCCGCCTTCGATCGGGTCGTGGGGAGGGATCGCCTCCGGGTGCTGCACCTGAACGACTCCAAGGCCCCTCTGGGCTCCGGCCTGGACCGCCACGAGAATATCGGCCGGGGCCGGATCGGTCCGGAGGGCTTCCGGGCGGTCTTCGCCCACCCCGCGCTGCGCGATCTCCCGGGGATCATCGAAACGCCCGGCTTCAACCGCGAGGGGCCGGACCGGCGGAACATCGCCGTCCTCAAGCGTCTTCGCGCCGAGGTCCTGGCGTCCCGCAGGCCCGAGCCGTCCCGACGTCCGCGATGAGGTGCCGGAACCACCCCGACCGCATCGCGCTCGGCTACTGCTCGAGGTGCGGGAAGCCGCTCTGCACGACCTGTCTTGTCCGCCTCTCCTCCGGCAATTTCTGCGAGACGTGCGCAAACCCCCCGCAGAGGGCCCCGGGGGGCCTCCGCCGGTTCCCCTGGTGGCTCGTGGCCGTCCTGGTCCTGGGCCTCCTCCTTGCGGCGCGGATCTTGGCCCGCTGACCCCTCATGGGACCGGGGGCGCCTCGGCGGGGGGGCCGATTTGCACCTGGAGGAAGAGCTGTTCCACAACCAGCCGGAGATTGGTGTTGCGCCGCACCTCCGCCTTCGCCCGCTCGAGAGCCTCCGCCGTCCGCGCGAGGGCCGCGCTGTCCGTAGGCCCCGCCCACAGGGCGATGTCCCGAGAGGCGTCCAGGTTGACCAGGAGGGCGGGGTCCTGGGTCTCGCGCCAGACGAGGAGGTCGCGGACCCACAGGAGCGCGACGTCGAGGATCTTCTCGGCCTCGTCCCTCTGCCGGGCGACCTCCTCTGCGGCCTCCAGGCGGGCCACCGGATCGCCCCGCGCCACCGCGGCGAGGACCGCCAGGACGCGGGCCCGGCGGGCGAAGGCCTCTTCTTCCGCCCGGGCGAGGGCCAGGGCCTCCCCCACCCGCCCCCCCGCCAGCGCTGCGAGGTACCGGGCCCGCTCGGCCGCCACGCCGGCGCGGGCGACGAGGGCGTCGGCAATGGCCTGCGGCGCCACGAAGGTGAACCGGACGATCTGGGCCCGGGACACGAGGGTCGGGAGGAGGGCCGTCTCGGACTCGGCGATGAGCACCAGGACGACTCCGGGGGGAGGCTCCTCGAGGACCTTGAGGAGGCTGTTGGCGGCCTCCGCGCGCATCGACTCCGCGTCCTCCACGATGAAGACCTTCCAGGGCGCCTCGTAGGGGGGAAAGGCGGCGTCGTGCTGGATTTCGCGGATCTGGTCGATCCCCACCGCGCGTCGCTCGGCTCCTCCCTCGGTCCGCCCCGCCGGGGCCACGATCCGCACGTCGGGGTGCGTCCCCGCCTCCACCTTGGCGCAGGCCGGACAGCGACCGCAGGCGTCGTCCGTCGCCTCCGGGCAGAGGAGGGCCTGGGCGAAGGCGAGGGCCGCCGTGCGCCGCCCGACCCCCTGGGGGCCCACGAAGAGGTAGGCGTGGGACGGGCGCTTCTGGACGATCGCGCTGCGGAGGAGCGCCCGGGCGTGGGCCTGGCCGACGAGGTCCCGCAGGGTGGGCACCGCTGTCAGAGCTTGACCATCCGCTCCACGTCCAGGACGAAGACGGTGGCGCCCCCGACCTGGACCTTCACGGGGTAGGAGATGTAGGAGTCCACGGGCTCCACCACGGGCGGGAGCGGGCTCACGAGCTGCTCGCGCACGTGGCAGTGCTTCTGGATGACCGCGAGAGCGGCGTCCACCCGCTCCTCCTCGGTGCCGATGAGGATCGTCGCGTTCCCCTCGCGCAGGAACCCGCCCGTGCTGGCCAGCATGGTGGCCTGGAACTCCGCCGCTACGAGGCCCTCCATGAGGCGCCGCGAGTCCTTCTCCTGCACGATCGCGAGGATGAGCTTCACGGAAGGCACCCCCGGCCCTGATCGGGCCGCGCGTCCCGGAGAAACCTGTCGACCACCTGCCGGACCTCCCGCTGCACGTCCTCCACCGAGCCCCGGGCGTCGATCACCCTGATCCGCTGGGGCTCATTTCGGGCGAGAGCGAGAAACCCCTCCCGGACCCGGATGTGGAAGGCAAGCCCTTCCTGCTCTAACCGGTCGCCCCCCCCGCCGCTTTCGGTCTCCGCCCGGGCCCTCCGCAGGCCCGATGCGGGGTCGATGTCGAGGAGGAGGGTGAGGTCGGGACGGAGGCCCCGGGTCGCCGCGTCGTTCACGGACCGCACCAGGTCCACACCCAGACGGCGGCCCACCCCCTGGTACGCGAGCGAGGCGTCGACATAGCGGTCGCACACGACGAGCCGGCCCTGGCGGAGCGCCGGCTCGATCACCTCGTCCACGAGCTGGGCGCGTGAGGCGGCGAACAGGAGCATCTCCGTCCGGGGGGACATCTCGCGGAACTGTGGGTCCAGCAGGAGGGCGCGGATCCGCTCGCCGAGGGCCGTGCCCCCGGGCTCCCGCACCCAGAGGACGTCGTACCCCTGCGCGCGCAGGTGCTCCACCAGGAGGCGTCCCTGGGTGGTCTTCCCCGCCCCCTCGGGGCCCTCCAGGGTCACAAACACCCCTGCCCGGGGGACGGACCCGGGGGAGACGTCACTGGGGATAGATGACCACCCGGCGGAAGGGGTCGGTGCCCTTGCTCTCCGAGACGAGGCCGTACCGCTGGACGAGCTGGTGCTGGAGACGGCGCACGTAGGCGTTCTGGGGGGAGAGCTCCACGGGCTGCGCGGCGGCCATCACTTCGGAGATCGCCTCCTCCACCTCCCGCAGGGCCATCTCCTCGGGCGTGAGGCGGTCCTGGACCCCGAAGATCTCCCGGAGCACCCCCTCGATCTGGGACAGGGTGTTGCTCTTGATCACGTGGGTGGGGAGACCACGCGCGCCGGCTTCGCGCAGCCGCTTGGGCTGCCGCTTCTCCTGGGACTTCAGCGTGAGGAGCACGTCCGCGTCCTGGAGGGTCTCCGCGATGCCCGCCGGCACGCGGAGCTCCCGGATCGCCCGCTCAAGCCTGTTCCGGCTGACGGCGTAGGGGTAAATCCGCACGATCCGCTGGGGGTGGCCCGGGGACACCGGCCCGTCTCCTGCGGCACCGGAGCCGGCCGGGACCGGAGCCAGGTCCACGTCCCCGCTGGTAATCCTCACCTCGCCCTCCGGCGTCCGCGTCCTGATCTCGGGGCGGGGGGCCACTCCCCGGAGGAACCGGTCCACGACCTGGGCCACGTTGTGGTGCACCGCGAGGCGGTCCTTCTCCTGGATCTCGATGACGACATCAAAGGTCGGCGGGGCCTTGCGCTCGAGAACCGTCTTCTGGGTGCCCCGCCGCCGTGCCTCTTCGTCGCTCAACGTCACGGCCTGGATGCCCCCGATGAGGTCGCAGAGGGTCGGGTTCTGGAGCAGGTTGTCCAGCGTGTTGCCGTGGGCCGTGGCAATGAGCTGGACGCCCCGTTCGGCGATCGTCCGGGCGGCGAGGGCCTCCGCCTCGGTCCCGATCTCGTCGATGACGATGACCTCGGGCATGTGGTTCTCGACCGCCTCGATCATGACGGCGTGCTGCAGCTCAGGGTAGGGCACCTGCATGCGGCGGGCCCGGCCGATCCCAGGGTGCGGGATGTCGCCGTCTCCGGCGATCTCATTGCTCGTGTCCACCACGACCACGCGCTTCCCCACCTCGTCGGAGAGGACGCGCGCCGCCTCCCGCAGGAGCGTCGTCTTCCCCACGCCCGGCCTGCCGAGCAGCAGGACGCTCTGGCCGGACTCGATGACGTCCCGGACGATGTCGACCGTCCCGAACACCGCGCGCCCGACCCGGCACGTCAGGCCGACGATCTCGCCCGCCCGGTTGCGGATCGCCGAGATCCGGTGGAGGGTCCGCTCGATCCCCGCCCGGTTGTCCTTCCCAAAGGCGCTCACCCGGCTCGTCACATACTCGAGGTGCTCGCGGCTCACGAACCCTTCGGACAGCCGCACGGCACGCCCCGGGAACCGGGCTTCGGGCTCCCGGCCCAGGTCCAGGACCACCTCGATGAGCTCGCTGAGGTCGGCCTGCTGCTCGAGCTGCCGCCGGATCTGAGGCGGAAGGACCCCCAGCAGGAGGTCTAGGTCGTCAGTGATTTGTATACGGTGGCCTGCCACCACCACCTCACCTCAATACTCCCGATACTCTCCGTGAAGGATCTCCGTGCCCAAAAAGCAACGAGGAGGACCCTCCCGGTCCTCCCCCTGCAGGCGTCGCCATACTCCATCTTCAGTGTCATTATAGAAGGTCCCGGGGCCCAGTGCAACCGGATCCCGGAGCGCCGGGCCGCCCCGCCGCCCGGGTCCGGGCCCCGACCGGCACCCGGGGCCGGGCCGAGGCTCGCCTACCCCACCTCCAGGATGAGGCACTTGAGGTAGCGCGTTTCCGGCATCGCCAGGTGGACCGGGTGGTCGCGGGCCTGGGACCGGCTCTCCACGAGGCGCACGTCCCGGCGGGCGTCGCGGGCGGCCTCGAGGACGGTGGAGAGGAACTGCCTCTCGTCCACATGGTACGAGCACGAGCACGTCACCACCCATCCTCCGGGACGGACCATCTTGAAGGCCCGGAGGTTGACCTCCTTGTAGCCGGCCAGCCCTGAGGCGAGGGCTTCCCGGGTCTTGACAAAAGCCGGGGGGTCCAGGACGACCATGTCGAACCGCGCGCCGGCCTGGGCCAGGCGGCGGAGCTCGTCAAAGGCGTTCCCGCACGTGAACTGGCAGCGGTCCGCCACGTCGTTGAGGGCGGCGTTCCGCGTGGCGAGGGCCACCGCCTCTTCCGAGATTTCCACCCCCGTGACCCGCGCGGCGCCCCGCCGGGCGGCATGGATCCCCCAGGCGCCCGTGTAGGCGAAGCAGTCGAGCACCTCCCCTCCGGGCGCCATCCCGGCCACGTGGACGCGGTTTTCCCGCTGATCCAGGAAGAACCCCGTCTTCTGCCCGCGCGCGATGTCCACGACGAACCGGGCCCCGTCTTCCTCCACCTCCACCTCGGTCGCTCCCCCGCCCGCGATCCACCCCGCCTGGCGGGGAAGGCCCTCCAGCCGGCGCACGGCCGGGTCGTTGCGCTCGTAGATCGCCCGAGGCCCCACGAGGTCCCTCAGCAGGTCCGCCAGCAGGGCCTTCCGCCTGTCCATTCCGAGCGTGAGCGTCTGCATGACGAGCACGTCGGCGTAGCGGTCCACGATGAGGCCGGGCAACAGGTCCCCTTCGCCGTAGACCAGCCGGTAGGCCGTCGTACCGCTCACCACCTTCTGGCGGAAGGCCAGGGCCCGCTCCAGCCGCGACCGGAGGAGCGCCTCGTCCACGTCCCGGTCGCCTTCTGTCAGGAGGCGGACGGTGATGAGAGACTGCCTGTTGAGAAATCCCGCGCCGAGCACCCGGCCCCGGGCGTTGACCACCGCCACCACGTCGCCGTCGGCGGGCTCGCCCTCGATGGCGGCGATCTCCGTCCGGAAGACCCAGAGATGGCCCTGGCGGATCCGCACGTCGCGCCCCGGCCGCAAGACCACAGCTGGGCGTCGTCTCACCGGAGTCCGAGGAACAGCCGGAGACTGGCGTCAGAAGAGCGTCGTCTGCGCCGGCTGGTGCTCGGAGCGCGGGGGCTCTCCGGCATCCTCGAAGAGGTGGATCTCGCCGAAGACGCCGTCGTACCCCGGACGGATGAGGACCCGGCCCTCTCGCATCCGCCGCAGCCCCTCGACGACCCGCGGCCGCGCGTAGCGGGCCACCTCCTCCAACGGGGCGTCCAGGAGGACGGCGAACTCGCTCCCGACCCCCTTGACGACACGGAGGTACTCCTCCCGGACCGCGCCCGTGCCCGGCTGGGCCCCCAGCGCCTCCGCGATGATCTCCTCCAGCGGGATGAGGTGCCGAAAGGGGACTTTCCCCTCCCCGCCGGCCCCCTCGGGCCGGTCCGCCAGCGCCTCCACGCGCGACATGACGCCGACCGTCACCGGCCGGCCGCAGGAAGGGCAGATTCCCTTCGCGGTGGCGGTCTCTTGAGGGCTCAACCGCTGCTGGCAGGCCCGGTGCCCGTCGAAGTGGTACTTGCCTTCCTCGGGGAAGAACTCGATGGTAAACAGGAACCGCGACCGGTCGCGGCGCCGCAGCACCCCTGTGATGTCGCTGTAGTCCAGCTCCGCGTCGAACACGTTCGCCTCGCGGCCCAGCTTCGCGGGCGAGTGGGCGTCCGAGTTGCTCACCAGCATCACCTGGTCCAGCTCCGAGAGGCGCCAGTTCATGGGGGGATCGCTGCTCAGGCCCGTCTCGACGGCGTGGATGTGCCGCACCTGGTCGCCGAAGCACTCGGCCAGGGCGTCGAAGCCGGAGTTGCTCCCGTAGAGCGAGAACCACGGGGTCCACACGTGGGCCGGGATGACCATGCAGTCGGGGGAGATCTCCATCACGTACTCGACGAGCCGGTCCGAGGGGAGCGAGAGCGTGGGCCGGCCGTCGGCCATGAGGCTCCCGAACCGGGCCAGGACGGCGTTGATCCGGTCCACCACCTCAAAGCTCGGCGCGAGGATGAGGTTGTGGATCTTGCGGAGCCGCCCGGCCTGGGGGTAGACATTGCTCACCTCGACGGTCAGCATGAAGTGCTGCCCGCCGTAGGTGTAGAGGCCCCGCTCCGTGGGACGGAGCTTGGCCTTCAACTCGCGCAGCCACACGGGGTGCGTGAAGTCCCCCGTCCCGACAACGGTGATGCCCTTGAGCGCGCACCAGCGGGCCAGGCTCTCCACGTCCATCTCCCGGCTCGTCGCGCGGCTGAACTTGGAGTGGAGGTGCAGGTCGACGATGAGGCGCATGGATCCTGGTTTCACCCCGCCGGCCGGTTCTCCTCCCGAGCCTACAGCTGGGCGAGCATCCCCTGAAGGAGCGCCGTGCCCACCAGCGGAAGCAGGGAGGGCCGGCGGAGGGCCGTCGCGGCCAGGCTGCGGAGCAGGGGGAAGAAGACCCGGGACTGGAACTGGGTGTCGCCCGCGGTCTCGATCTGCCTGCGGATCCTCCCGTCCTCCGCGATGATCCGCATCACCTCGTCCAGCTCGTCGTCGGACAGGCGGTTGATGATCCGACGCCCATAGGCGGTGAAGGAGACCTCGCGGCCGAACCTCCTCCTCCACCCCCGCTCGTAGCCCGCCAGCGCCGCCCGGTCGCCCCCCACGTACCGGGCGGCCGCCTCCCCGGCCATCTTCCCGGCGATCATGGCGTAGTAGATGCCGCCCCCCGAGGTCGCCTTGACCTGGCCCGCCGCGTCCCCGGCGACCAGCATCCCCTCGGCCCGGGAGGGCGCCTGTCCCCCGAGGAGCGGGATCCGGCCGGCCACCTTGCCCTCCACGACGGCACCCGCCATCCGGCGGCTGAGGGCCGGGTGGCGGGCGATCAGGCGGTCCAGGTACCACGCCGGGGCGTGAGACGCCATGGCCGGATCCACGCAGAGACCGATCCGCGCCCGCGTCCCCCCGAGGGGCAGCAGCCACGCGAAGAAGCCGGGGGCCACATCCCGGCCGAAGAACATCTCGGGCGTGTCCGCGACGAGCCCCCCGACCCCGCGAACCTGGAACTGGAGCCCCAGGGCATAGCGGCGGGCCGGCCGGAGGCCCAGCACTCGGGGGAGCCTGGGCGAGGCCCCCTCCGCGTCGATGACCAGGTGGCACCGGGCGCCGAACTCCCGGCCGTCCCGCCGAGTCCCCCGGACCACCATCCGGCCGTCCTCGCGCGACGCCGCCACGATCCGCAGGCCCGTCACGACCTCGGCCCCCGCCTGAGCCGCCCGGCCCACCAGCCACCGGTCGAAGCTGACGCGGTCCACCACGTACGAGTCCACCTCCGCCCGCCGCACGTGGACCGACACACCGCCCGGAGAGTGGAAGACGGCGGCGCTCACCGCATTCACGGCGAGAGACGCCGGCAGGTCGAACTCGGCGAAGGCGTGGCGGGACAGCTTCCCGGTGCAGTGGCTCGGCACGCCGACGGAGGGGTGTTCTTCGGCCAGCAGGGTCCGCAGCCCCGCTCCGGCGGCCGCCCGGGCCGCCTCCGATCCCGCCGGACCGCCACCGACCACGATGACGTCGAAGAAGTCGGCCACGGGAGCTTGTGCGTTCGTGGCCTCCCGGGGGATTTCCTGCTCTCCTCCCGTGCTCCTCAGCATCTTTCCGCGGGCGGCGGAGGGCGATATACTGGCGGCGAGACCACCGGGCCGCTGGGAACGGAGGAGGGGTGCCGCCGCGTGCAGGGGATTTTTCTGTGGAGGAGGATCCCAGGAGGAGGGGCGCCTTTAGCGTTCCTAGTGACCCTCCTTCTCGGGAGCCCCGCGCTCCCGACGGACAGGTGTGTCATCCCCCCTTTCACGTACCGCCACGGCGTCGTGACTTTCTCCGAGGGAGGGCGGCGCGTCGACCTCCGCGTGTTGGTCGCCGACACCCCCGACAAGCAGGAGTACGGCCTCATGTGCCGGACCTCTCTGCCCGCCGACGAGGGAATGCTCTTTGTCTTTGCCGACGTGACGCGGGTCCCGTTCTGGATGAAGAACACCCTCATCCCCCTCTCCATCGCCTTCATCGACGACCGGTGGCGCATCGTGCAGATCCGGGACATGGCCGTGGAGCCGGACCCGGAACACCCCACCACCCTCTACACGCCCCCCCGCCCCTACCGCTACGCGCTCGAGGTGAACCAGGGGTTCTTCGCCCAGCACGGGCTCGATACCCGAGCTGTCGTCCAGTTCACGCCCGCGGAGTCCCAGTAACCCCTCCCGGGGTGTTATCCCTCATCCTGGACGGATGGAGCCAGCCGACACCGGAGGATAGGGGAGAAATCGCCGCCAATCGGCTATTTTCTCATCATTCCTCGGGCGTTCTGCTTGAAGGAACCGTCCGGCGTCTGGTATGATGGGGGCGCCGCGCCACCCGGGTACAGGGGTCCAGGAGGCTTCCACATGAGCGAATCGAGTATCACTCTCCCGTCCTTCGGCGGGACCGAGTCCCTGCTGCTCTGGTTCGTGCTGGGGACGGCGGCCCTGGCGCTCGCCTACGGGTGGTGGCTCAGCGCCCGCGTCCTCCGGCGGAGCGCCGGGCCCCCGGCGATGCAGCAGGTGGCCGCCGCCATCCAGGAGGGCGCCGCCGCGTACCTGAGCCGGCAGTTCCGCACCATGGCCTGGTTCATCGTGGTCATCACCCTGGCCCTCTACGTCCTCTACAGGCCCATTTACCACACCCCGGCCCTGGCGGTCGGGATCGCCCTCGCCTTCCTCATGGGGTGTCTGGCCAGCTACGGGGCGGGCTTCGTCGGCATGAACCTGGCCGTGCGGGGAAACGTCCGCACCGCCCACGCCGCCACGCGCGGCTTCAAGGACGCCCTGGAAACGGCCTTCCAGGCCGGCACCGTGTCGGGCATGTTTACCGTGGGGCTCGGCCTCCTCGGGGCCACCCTCATCTTCGTCCTGTTCCGGGGAGACGCGACCCGGGTGCTCGTGGGGTTCGGGTTTGGCGGGTCGCTCGTGGCGTCCTTCATGCGGATCGGCGGCGGCATCTACACCAAGGTGGCCGACGTGGGGGCCGACCTGGTCGGGAAGGTGGAGGTGGGGATTCCCGAAGACGACCCCCGGAATGCCGCCACGATCGCCGACAACGTGGGCGACAACGTGGGGGACTGCGCGGGGATGGCCGCGGACGTGTTCGAGTCCTACGAGGTCACCCTGGTGGCGGCGATCATCCTGGGGGCGGGAGCCCTCCTCGACCCCCGCTTCCAGAACACCTACGGGCCGGCAGCGGGCGCCTTCGCCCTGAAGCTGATCATCTTCCCCCTGCTGGTCCAGGCCGTCGGGGTCTTTGCATCCATCCTGGGGACGTGGGCCGTCCGGGCCGGACGCGAGACGACCAACCCCATGGGGCCGATCGCGGCCGGCCTCTGGCTCTCTGCCGGCGCGGCCGTCGTGGGATTCGGGGCGGTCAACGCCCTGTACCTCACCGACCCCCGGACCGGGACCCCGGACTGGCGGTTCTCCTTCGCCACGCTCGCGGGGCTCGTGCTCGCCCTGGTCATCAAGTGGCTCACCGACGAGTTCACCCATTCCGACCGGCGGCCCGTCACCGAGATGGCCTACTCCACGAAGACCGGCCCGGCCACGTTCCTCCTGTCCGGCCTGGGCTTCGGGCTCGAGTCCTCCGTCTGGGCCATCCTGGCCGTGGCGGCGACGATCCTCGCGTCCTACACCATCTTCCAGGGAGACCTGGCGCTGGCAGGGTACGGGGTCGCCCTCGCGGGGCTCGGGCTGCTCACCATGACCGGGTACATCCTGGCCATGGACACCTTCGGCCCCATCGTGGACAACGCCAACGGGATCTTCGAGATGTCGGGCGCGGCCCACGGGGCGGGGGGGGAGGAGGCGAGCCGGGTCGTGGCCAGGCTCGACCAGGCGGGCAACACCACCAAGGCCCTCACCAAGGGGTTTGCCATCGCCACCGCCGTGATCGCCGCCACCTCCCTGTTCCGGTCCTTCGTCGACCAGGCCCACCTCCTTCCGTCGCTGGAGAGCCTCGGCCGCACGCTGGCCCAGGGGGGAGCCGGGGCCGCCGAGGCCCTCAGCCGCGTGGGGATCCAGGTCAACCTCCCGCTCATCTTCACCGGCCTCCTCATCGGAGGAGCCGTGCCCTTCCTGGTCTCGGCCTTCCTGATCCGCGCGGTGGGGCGGTCCGCCTTCGACCTCGTCGAGGAGGTCCGCCGCCAGTTCCGGGAGATCCCCGGGATCATGGAGGGGACGGCCCGTCCCGACTACCAGCGGTGCGTGGACATCGTCACCCGGGCAGCCCAGCGCGAGTTGCTCTCCCCCGCCGTCGTCGCGATCGCGGCCCCCATCATGGTCGGCATCGGCCTTGGGGCGGCTCCCCTCGGCGGCTTTCTGGCCGGCGCCATCCTCACCGGCCAGCTCATGGCCGTCTTCATGGCCAACACGGGGGGCGCGTGGGACAACGCCAAGAAGAAGATCGAAGACGGCTTCCTCGGCGGCAAGGGGACCGAGTACCACAAGGCGGGGGTCATCGGGGACACCGTCGGCGATCCTCTCAAGGACACCGCCGGCCCGGCCCTCAACCCCCTCATCAAGGTCATGAACCTCGTGAGCATCCTCGTCGCGCCCGTGGCCGTCATGCCGCTCGGGTGGGGGGTGCGCGCCGCGGTGGCCGTCATCGCCCTGGCCCTCATGGGCGTGGCCGTGGCCATGAACCGGCGCAGCCGCATCACCGCCGAGGACCTGGAGGCGGCCGCCCGGATGCCCGCGGCGGCCGCGCGCGACTCGCTGGTGCCGTCCGGTGGGCCCCGGTGAGCGCCGGCGCGGCGCGATGAAGCCGAGGAGGGCCGCGCCGCCCCCCGACCTCGCGGAGCTCCTGGCCCGCAAGTCCGCCGAGATCTCGGCCCTCCGGGAGATCAGCCGGGCCATCAGCGCCGCCCTGGACCTGGACACGACCCTCACGCTCATCACCCGCAAGACTGCCGAGGTCATGCGGGTGGACAGCTGCTCGATCTACCTGCTGGACCCCCCGGGGGAGTACCTGGTCCTCAAGGCCACGACGGGGCTCGCCCCGGAGGCCGTCGGACGCGCGCGGCTGCGGCTGGGGGAAGGGCTCACAGGGTGGGCGGCGGAGAAGGGCGAGCCCGTCGCCTCCTCCAACGCCGCCGAGGACCCCCGGTTCAAGTACCTGCCCGAGACCCACGAGTCCCTCTTCCAGTCGCTCCTCGCCGTCCCCCTCGCCGTGGCCGGGAAGGTGCTCGGCGCCATCAACGTTCAGACCGTGGGGGCCCACGCGTGGACCGACGATGAAATCGAGCTCCTCAGCATCATCGCCGACCTCGCCTCGGGCGCGCTCGAGAAGGCCCGGCTGTACGACAGCATGCGGCGCCGCCTGATGGAGCTCAGCACCCTGGCCGAGCTCAGCGAGACCCTCACGTCCCCCCTCTACCTGGAACAGATCTTCCGGCTCCTCGTGGAGATGGCCGCGCGCGTCTTCGACGCCCCGCTGTGCACGCTGATGCTCGTGGACGGCGAGGAGCTGGTGCTGGCCGCGGCCCACCCCGACAGCGGCCAGCACCGACCCCGCCAAACGCTCCGGGTCGGCGAGGGCATCCCGGGCCAGGCCGCGGCCAGCGGGCAGCCGGTGATGAGCGTGGACCTCGCAGGCGACCCGCGGTTCCGGCCCAACGAGCTGACCGAACGCGCGCGGGTGCGGTCGGTCCTCGCGGTCCCCTTGCGGGTGAGGGACCGCACCCTCGGGGTCGTGAGCTGCTACACGGCGCGCCGCCACGAGTTCACGCAGTCCGAGGTCAACATGCTGCAGACCCTCGCCAACCAGACGGCCCTGGCCATCGAGAACGCGGGGCTCGTCGTGAAGTCGGCGATGGTCCGCGAGATGCACCACCGCGTGAAGAACAACCTCCAGATGATCGCCATGCTGCTCCGGCTCCAGATGCGCGAGGGACGGGAGGTCTCGGGGCGCGAGGTTCTGACCGAGACCATCAACCGGATCCTCAGCATCGCCGCCGTCCACGAGATCCTGGCCGCCGAGGGGCTGCGCGAGGTCTCCGTGCGCCCCATGCTGGAGCGCGTGGTGCAGACCGTGACCCAGACAATGGCGCCACCCGGGTTCGAGCTGGACGTGAGGATCAGCGGCGACGACGTCAGCCTCCCCAGCCAGAAGGCCACCTCGCTGGCCCTGGTCGTCAACGAGCTGCTCCAGAACGCCATGGAGCACGCCTTCCCCGGACGCTCCCGGGGCCAGGTGGTGATCGCGCTCGCGGTGGACCGCGACGAGCTGAGGGTCGAGGTGCGGGACGACGGCGTGGGCCTTCCCGAGGACTTTTCGCCCGAACGGTCCACCGACCTCGGGCTCCAGATCGTACGGACGCTCGTGCAGGACGACCTCAAGGGCCAGATCTCCCTCACCAATGCCGGCGGCGTCCGGGCCGTCATCACGATGCCGTACCGGAGCGGGATGTAGCGGAATGGGCGAGCCCCTGCGCATCCTCATCGCCGACGACGAACCCCTCATCCGCATGGGGCTCAAGACCATGCTGGAGGAGCACGGGTACCAGGTCGTCGCCGAAGCCTCCGACGGGGACGAAGCCGTCGCCCTGGCCCACAAGACGTCCCCCGACCTCATCTTCATGGACATCAAGATGCCCGGGGTCGACGGCATCGCTGCGGCGTCGGCCATCATGGCGCGCTCCCCGAAGCCCATCATCCTCCTGACGGCCTGGAGCGAGCGCGACCTGGTCCAGCGCGCCCAGGAGGCGGGAGTCCTGGCCTACCTCGTCAAACCGGTGCGGGAGGCCGAGCTGGTCCCGGCCATTGAGGTGGCGATGGCGCGGTTCGCGGAGCTCCGCGCCCTCCAGCAGGAGGTCGGCACCCTTAAGGAGACGCTGGAGACGCGCAAGCTCGTGGAGCGGGCCAAGGGGATCCTCATGCAGCGCGAGGGCCTCGACGAACAGGAGGCGTTCCAGCGGATCCAGCGCCAGAGCCGGAACACCCGCACTCCCATGCGCGAGATCGCGCGCGCCATCCTCCTGGCCGAAGAAACCCGCCAGCAGGGGGCGGCCCTTCCTGCGCGCCCGGTGGAGGCGCGCACTCCGGCGGAGCTGCTGCGCGTCCTCTGCGGGGTCCGGCTCCTCCCGGGCGCGGCGGGCGAGACGGACCTCGTCGTGTCGGGCGCCGAACCCCTCGCCTACCTCCGCCTCGCGCCCGGCACCGAGGTGACCGTCGAGGGCTACGTCACCGCGCGCACGCCCGAGGGAGAGTACGGGCTGGGGATCGCCTTCGGCCTGTCGCCCTCCCCGGGAGCCCGCGACGGCCAGGTCGCCTGCGTCATCCAAAACGCCGTCCGCCCGGGGGCGCTGGAAGCCGGCGGGACGGCCCGCAGTCCCTACGCGCCCCTGCTGGACGAGATCATCGCCACGCAGCAGCGCGTGACGGTGACCGGGTTTCTCCGGCTGCTGCCGGACCACGCCTGCGCGGGCCACCCCCTCATCCCCCACCTCCTGGAGATCCACCCGGTACGCAGCGTGTCCACGGAGCGAGGCCTGGAGTTCCCTCCGATCGCGCTCGACGCGCCCGGGGGCGCGGAGTGGACGCAGGTGGACAGCGTCCACCCCATGCCCTTCCCCGACTTCCACCCGCCGACGCGCGTGACCTTCGCCGGGACCACCATGACCTTCCGTCACGCGCCCCCGGTGGAGACCGCCTACGTCTACATGACGGGGAGGTTCCACGGGGGCCGCAGCCAGTTCGTGGAGGGACGCCCCTTTCTCTTCGCCTTCGGCGACGCGGCGGGGCGGACGCGCCTCACCGCCGTCGCCGTGCCCGGCACGCCGGCGTATGAGGTGACGCGCCGCTGGCTCAGCACCCCGCCCCTCGGCCCCCTCACCGTCGTGGGCCTCCGCACCCTCAACCTGGCCTCCCTCTTCGCGCCCGGAGGCGGGCGCATCGACGTGCTCCTCTGCCCCGTGTTCCGGATCGTCCCGGGACAGGTGAGCGGGGCGACCGTCCCCGCGCCCACGGCCCGGTACGAGCTCGTCCCCGTCGGGGGGGAGACGAGGTCCCGCGGGGCCAGCGAGCCCGGAGGGCCCCCCCTCGCGGCCCCGCCCGGGTCTCCAGCGTCGCGGAAGAGGGCGAAACGTCGGCGGCAGACGAGCACCCGCCGCAAAGTCGCCGGACGCGTGAGCAGGGGCCGCGCGAGGCTGGCCCGGCGCTCGCGCTCCCGCTCCCGGAGGCGGTCCCCTCGCCGACCGGGGCGGCCGGGGCGGCAGCCCTGAGGAATAGGAATTTGTCGCACTCCTAGGGACAGGCGCCCGGGCGCCTAGGGCACGGTCTTGCGGGCAACGTGGGGAGGGGCGGGACCCCCATGACAAATTGTGTTTGTCGCAGCAGGAGTTTTGGCCCTGGATGCTGAAAAGTGATAACGCTTTTCAGTCA
>Ga0209810_1000861_pt1 | contig 55066 bp, 45 predicted proteins | sample Coa_R1_7_FD_187159 | JGI IMG/M metagenome (GOLD analysis project Ga0209810, IMG submission 187159) | Surface soil microbial communities from Centralia Pennsylvania, which are recovering from an underground coalmine fire - Coalmine... | ecosystem: Environmental > Terrestrial > Soil > Unclassified... | reverse complement strand
GTCAAGCAACCGGGTCCCCCAGGTTCCCTGCATCGATCTCTCATCGTTCAACGGGGCCGGCGTCGACGTCGCGACCGGATGACAGCATCGTCGCCACGTCGCCAACGGGATCCTCGTGAGGATCGGTCTGCCTCGAGCCATGGCCACCTCGGCGTCGTGTCCAGGTGGAGCGCCAGCCCGATCAATGCTCTCCTCATCCGTCGGAAGCAACACCACATTCACGAAGGGAATCAACGATGAAATCGCTGAAGAGGATCGCCGTGGGCCTGGCGCTCGCGGCCGCACCGGTTGCGCTCGGTGGGGCGCCGGCAGCCCATGCCGCGGCTCCGAATGCTTGCGTGTTCTATTCGGACGACCTCTATTTCAGCTCCAGCCAGGGCGGCCTCGACGTCAATACCACCTACCAGAGAATTTCCTCCTTCTATCCGTGGGCGTGCGACCAGGTCGACGCCTGGGTCGGGATCCCGGCTCACGTGCTGGTGCAGACTGCTGGCGAGGAATATTCGGGTGGTGGCAGTGCCAACGGCACCTGCATGGCCTTCACCCTGAGCAGCCCGACCGACTGGCATGGGGCGAATGCCCTCGTGTTGGGCGACGACGTGCTGCTTGCAGATTCGGTGGCGGCGAGTCCGACCGCCTTCATTTACGGCCAACTCGAAGTCAACGAAGCGCAACCGAACTATCCCTGCTTCTATTTGGAGACCTTCAGCGGGGGCGGCGTCAACGTCGCGACCGGATGAGGTGGGCTACACCAGTGGCAGTGCGATGCCGGTGAGTGCCACGATCGGTTGAACTGATGCCCCTGCAGGGCGAACGGGCGCCGGTCAGGCCATGACCGGCGCCGCGAGGCGGGGAGGGATGGTCTGCCCTGGGATCCGCGGCCTGAGCCGGCCGCCTCGTGACATTAGCCTGGCGGATGGTTGGCAGGCGTCGCACCGAGCGGCGCGTGGCCAGGGGTTACCGTTGGTGTGACGCCCGGGCGCAGCGCGGAGATCCCCCTGTGGCGACTCATCGGTCCGCGCGCAAGCGGGAGGGGACGAGGATGATTGGAGCGAGCGTCCTGACCGCCCACCCTGCCCATGGGGATCGGGTGGGGGCAGAGCGGTCGAGCGAGACGTAGCCGTGCGTTCGGTGCGCAGATCCATCCGCGGAGCGCTGTGCCTCGGTCTCGCCGCGGTCCTGCCCTGCCTCTCCATCGCCTTGTCGACGACGCCGGCGCACGCGGACTCGATGCCGCCGATCAAGCACGTCTGGTGGGTGCTGCTGGAGAACCAGAGCTACGCCGCGACCTTCACCGCCACGCCGGCCCCGGACCCCTACCTGCGCAGCCTCGTCGGCAAGGGTGCGCTGATCCCCAACTACTACGCGATCGCCCACGAGAGCCTCCCCAACTACCTCGCCTTGATCGGCGGCCAGTCCCCCACGCCGCAGACGCAGCAGGACTGCAATCCATACAGCGACGTCACCCCGGGCAGCTCCGCTGCCAATGGCCAGGTCACCGGCAGCGGCTGCGTGTACCCGGCGAGCAGGCTCACCCTGGCCGACCAGCTGATGCAGCGTGGCCTGACCTGGAAGGGCTACATGGAGGATCTCAACCTCAACGGGGACACCAGCCGTGATCCCACGATGACCTGTGCCCCGCCACCCCCGGGCGGCCGGCAGGACGTCACCCAGAACGCGGCCACCGACGACCAGTACGCCGCGCGCCACGACCCGTTCATGTACTACCACTCGATCATCGACGCTCCGATCTGCAAGACCAACGTCGTGCAGCTGCAGTCGAGCAGCAATGGTCTCGCCCACGACCTCGGGTCGGCGGCGACGACGCCCAACTTCTCCTTCGTCACCCCCAACCTCTGCAACGACGGCCACGACCCGAGCACGACCTCGACCGCCAAGACGTGCGCAGGGCCTGACCCCTGCGGCAACAAGCCCGGCGTCGGAGGCTACACCTCGATCGACTGCTGGCTCGCCCACTACGTGCCGATGATCACCAACTCGGATGCATACCGCGCCGACGGCATGTTGGTGATCCTCTTCGACGAGAGCAGCAACTCGGACGCGGCTTCCTGCTGCCAGGAGATGGCCGGTCCCAACACCGCCGCGCCGGGGATCTCAGGGAACGGCGGCGGGCAGGTGGGCGCCGTCGTGCTCTCGCCCTTCGTCAAGCCCGGGACGGTGTCGCAGAGCCCGTACAACCATTACTCGCTGCTGCGCACGGTCGAGGACATCTTCCACACCGGAGGGGGTGACGACGGCGCCGGGCACCTTGGGTTTGCGGCCACCTTTGGAACGTACTCGCCGGGCGAGTTCGGGCCCGACGTCTTCACTGCGGCACCGGCGACGGACGTGATCGCTCCGACCTTCAATCCCGTGGCCACCGACTCCAGCCTTCCCGAGGTGGCGACCGGCGGAGGGGGTGGCATTGCCAGCGCGCCGATCTCACCTGCTCCCGGCTCCTCGGCCACCCCCGGAGTTGTCGATTCGACGTTACCGGCCACATCGGCATCGCCCGTGCCGGCATGGAATGCCGGGCGACTCGCAGCCACGGTGCCAGACCCGTGGTGGAAGGGACCGGCGGGCCTCCTCCTCGGCGTCATGGTCCTGTTCGGCGCCGGGCTTGCGCTTGCGATGGCCCGGTCCGGGCGAGGTGGATGATGCCCCGTCGGGTGTCGCCTACGACACAGGCTTCACCGTCACCAAGGGTCCGGGAGGGGTAACCCGGCTGGTGGCGTTCGGCGCCACCTACTCGGACGACGACTGGAACACCGTGCACAGCATGGCCGGGCCGATCTCGTTCAACCCCCGCGGCGGGCCCACCGGTTTCGACTCTCTGGCGCTCGCCGACGGTTCTCTCATCGCCTTCGAGACGCATGGGTTCGGGCAGCGCTCAACAACCCGGACCCCTCATGGGTGGATCGACACCTGCGCTGCGCTTGCGGGCACGAAGCAGGCGGAGCGACACGGCCTTGGCGGGGAGCTCGGCGTGGGTGGCCAGTTCCTCGTGGCATTAGCGTGGCGGGGAGTTGGCACCCCTCGCATGGAGCGGCGGGTGGCCATGGGCTACCGTTGCTATCACCCCTGGGCGCGCCGAGGACGTCCCCTGTGGCGACTCATCGGCCGGCGGGCCAGCGGGAAGGAGTGAGGGTGAGAGGAGCTCGAACAAGAGCCGCAACTGGCAGCCGACGGTGGCGGGGCCCTGATCACGTCCGCTCTCGGAGGTCCCGCGGCTTCGTGCCCGGCGTTGTCGCGCTCGTGCTGGTGGGACTCGCGCTGGTCGGCGTCAGTGGGTTGGTCAGCAGGTTGGCGGCTTCCGCCAACCACCACGCACCGGACTCCTTCGCGTCGGCGCTCGACGCGGCCGACCTGGAGGCCTCCCGCCTGAACTCGTCGGCCCCGCGGCAGGCGTCCGGCCAAGGCGTTCAGCCCGCCAGCGCGCGAGCCAACGATGCGGGTACCGCGGCGGTGGGGGCGCCCGGCAGCTCGCCGTGCCCCGCCATCACCTTCACCCAGCTCGGCGGACAGTCGAGTGTCGGGGTGCCGTCCGGCGAAGGCGTGAACAGTCCGGTCGACACGAGACCTGCCGACCGATCCTCAGGCGCACTTGACATCGTCGAGTACACGCTGACGAGCGATGCGAAGAGCGACGGCATCGCATCGATCCGCCTGGGCGCCGATCCGACGGCGGATGCAACCATCACGACGGCGCAGTACGCCGTGTGGTTCACGACATCGGACTACAAGGGCTGGTACAAGGTGGCCGCGAAATATCTCGCCACAGGGGGGGCGGCCGATGCGCAGGCGACGACGGCCGAGTGGCAACCCTCCGTCGTCAAGGACAACAGCGACAAGGCGAACACCACGTCGGCTCACTATGATCCGTCGACCTTCACGGTGACGATCACCTTCTCCTACGCCATCTTCAACGGCAGCGGGATGGCGCAGCCGCCGCCTTTCGTCAGCGCCGCCACCAAGATTCTGACCACGAGGGCCTCGAGCGATGGCGGGGTCGGCTACGCCGATCTCGGCACCGGCGGTACGCGTGGCGTCAATCCGGATGGCTCGAGCATCGCCGACCAGGCTCCCGAGTCGGGCAAGGGAGCGGGAGGCACGCCCTTCTGCCCCACGGGTGTCTCGCCCCCGAGCGCGGCCGACAACGCGCCACCCACCGCCCCTCCGGCGTCGCCAGCAGCGGCACGGCCCGCAGTCGTGCCGGAGACACCCGCGGCTGCCCTGAGCCACGAGCGTCCAATCGCTGCCGCAGCCATCGCAAGCAGCGGGCCTGAGCGTCCACCGGCAGCTACCCCGTCACCCGCTCCAGCCACTCCGTCGCCGGCTGCGCCGACCGCCACCGTCCGCTACACCACCGCGTCGAGTCACGACCCGACGGTGTGGCACGGTCCGGCGATGGTGGTGTTCGGCTTGATGTCGCTGTTCGGCTGCGCGTTGGCCGCATCCATGCTCCGCACCTAGATCGCAAACGTGTGCAACTCCGCTGCGGACAACGCCGGATTAACGAACGGTGTGCATCGGGCGAACGAGCGCAATGCCCGGTCGGCACGAGCGTCTATGAGCTTGTACCGATTCGGGCGGGCTCGATGACACGGCTCGGCAGCGGCGGATAGAGGTCACACGGTGATGAACAGGACACGGATGGCGGATTCCCTCAAGCGCTTCCGGGTGCGCCTCGCCGAGTTCAACCGCGCACGGCGACGCCGCGGCTTCGTGTTCCCGCTCGACCTTGGCTCGAAGTCGGTGCGCCAGATGATGTACCTCACCCTGGCCTTGCTGGCTCTCTTCGGGGCCTTCGCGTGGAGCCTCAGCTACCTGACGCCGGTCAGCCCGGGACGGGAGATCGCCCTCTCCGAGCTGAGCGTGCTGGCCGCCGACCATCAGGTGGTCTCCGCGACGATCGACGACTTCGACCATCGCGTCGAGGGAACGTACCAGGAGTCGGCGTCGCGCCCGCTGGCCCGCTGGTGGGTCACCCTGCCCTCGAGCGACTCCGAGACCCCGGCGCTCATCAAGACCCTCACGGACGGGGGCGCAACCGTGTCGGTCGACCGGCAATCGCAGAAGTACGTCCTGCAGTTCCTCACCCAGTACCTGCTGCCGCTGGTGATCCTGGCCAACCTGTTCGCGCTCATCTTCCTGGGGGCCAAGACCGGCGGCGACGCGGTCTCCGGCCTGGTCCAGTTCGGCGGCATCGGCCGCGGCCGCAACAGCGCCGGCGAGACGCGGATCACCTTCGCCGACGTCGCCGGGGCGGAGGTCGCGCTGGTGGAGCTGCGTGAGGTGCGCGACTACCTGGTCAACCCGGCGAGGTTCGCCCACCTGGGGGCGACCGCGCCCAAGGGCGTGCTGATGTACGGGCCCCCAGGCTGCGGCAAGACACTGATGGCCCGCGCCGTCGCCGGCGAGTCCGGCGTGCCCTTCTACTCCATCTCCGGCGCGGAGTTCGTCGAGTCGCTGGTCGGCGTCGGCGCGGCGCGCGTGCGCGACCTCTTCCGCCAAGTCCGCCACGTCGCCCCGGCCATCGTCTTCATTGACGAGATCGACGCCGCGGGGCGGCGGCGCGGCGGCGTCGCCGGCGGCCAGGAGGAACGCGAGCAGACACTCAACCAGCTGCTCATCGAGATGGACGGCTTCGAGGCGACCGCGGGCATCGTGGTCATCGGGGCCACCAACCGGCCCGACATCCTCGACCCCGCCCTGCTGCGCCCGGGTCGTTTCGACCGCCAGGTCACCGTCGAGCCCCCCGACCTCGAGGGCCGCGAGGCCATCCTGCGCCTGCACGCCCGCAGCCGGCCGATCAGTCCCGATGTCGACTTCGCCCACTTGGCGCAGCGCACCCCGGGGTTCACCGGCGCCGACCTCGGCAACGTGGTCAACGAGGCCGCCCTCCTCGGCATCCGTGCCGGCCGGCCAGAGGTCGGGCCGGAGGAGTTCGACGAGGCGGTCATGCGCGTTCTCGGCGGCCCCAAGCGCAAGGGACACCTGATGACCCCGGAGGAGCGCAGCCGGGTCGCCCACCACGAGGCAGGACACGCCCTGGTCGCGGCTGCCATGGGTCGCCTCGACGACATCCATCGCATCTCGATCGTGTCGCGCAGCCGCAGCCTGGGAGAGGCGCAGGCCCGCAAGTCGTGGCAGGACCGGGTCGTGCTGACCCGGCAGGAGCTGCTCGGCGAGATCGTGGTGACGGTCGGCGGTCGGGCTGCGGAGACGGTGGTGTTCGGGGATCCCAGCACCGGAGCCGAGGACGACATCGCCAAGGCGACTGCGATCGCGCTCAACCTGGCGGGTCGCTTCGGGATGAGCGATCGCATCGGCCCGGTACGACTGCTGGAGACCGAGGGCAGCGAGTTCCTCGGCGGCGCGACGGTGCCGATGGAGGTGACCACCGGCACCGTCCTCGCCGATCTGCACGGCGAGGTGCGCGCGATCATCGAGGCTGCCCTCGGCGTGGCGGTGCAGACGCTGACGGAGAACCGCGCGACCTTCGACACCGTCGTTGCCGCCCTGCTCGAGCACGAGAGTCTCGAGCAGGAGGTGCTGACGGACATGCTCCGCGCGGTGCCCCGGCTCGCCGTCGCGGTCGACCCGGGCCGCAGCCTGGTGGCTCACACCGATCTGCGCCGGCCGGTGGGGGAGAGCTGAATCGATGATGGCGGCCGGTCGGCCCTGTCGTCGCACGCCCCGCGGCACCTGCGGCAGGGGCCGTGCGGGACGGTTCGCCCTGCTCATCGCGGTCGGCATGCTCGGGGCAGTCGGGCCGGTCGCGTCGCGAGCGGCGGGACCCACCCCCTGTCTCACCGCCTGCACCAACACCTTCGTGGCCCCGCCGCTGGCGCCACAGGCCCCCGTTCCCGCCGGAACCTGCTCGCGCGCGCTTCCCCCTGCCGTCCCCAACCAGTGGACGCAGATCGGCCCGTCAGAGGTGTTCTCCTACGACGAGACCACCTACGACGACGTGAACTACGTCTTCCCCAAGTACCAGCAGGCGTTCGATCCCGCTGACCCGTGCCGCGTCTTCCGGATCGCCCCCACCGACGCCAGCCGATTGGAACGCAGCCTCGACGGAGGCTTGACCTGGAGCACCGTCTTCAGCGGAGGCTCGACCAACGGGGTCGCGCTTCACCTGCGACGGATGTACATGGTTGCGCCCGGCCACCTCTACGTGACCGAGACCGGGGTTGGGGACACCCTCATCGGCACCCGGGACGGCGGGCAGACCTGGCAGCTCGCCTCCGGCGCGCCCGGACAGGGCAGCATTGCGGGGGAATTCGTCTACACGCTGGCTGCGACACCACAGCAGCCCGACGTGCTCTACGTGGCCACCCTGAATTGCTACAGCAAGTCAGCAGCGGAGAGCAAGGCTCCCGCGTGCTCGAATCCGCCCTATCAGGGTTCGGCCGGCCGCCAGTGTCCCGGCACCTCCGCAGGCGTGGGGACCTCGAACGGGGGCAGCAGCTGGACGGGCTGGAACCCCAGCGACCGAGGCGCCTGCTACAACGGCCCGCACGGTCCCATGCGCCTCTTCGCCTCGCACGACGGCGGCGCCACCTGGACTCCGATCCTCACCGACCCCACCACCGGCATCCCGCAGACCTGCGTCCTCAACTCCCTGTTCATCGTGATCGACCCGTATGCGTCGGAGCATTACTGGGTTGGATACAACACCAACTTCGGGGGGGCCAACGGGAACTTCCAGCCCGCCGAGGCCTGCGCGGAACAGCCCGGTCTCTATCCCTATCTGATCGAGGCCAACGGCTCCTCGGTGACGCGCAGCGTTCTCATGTCCGACCAGTTCATGGGCGATCGCGGCTTCATCGCGACCAGACGTCCGGGCGGTGGGCTTCGCCTGATCAGCTGGTACAGCTACTCCGACGACGACTGGAACACCGCGCGTCCGCTGGTTGGACTTGGAGGCACCCCGCGCAGCAATCCGCCGAGTACCGACCCGATCTCCCTGCCCGACGGGTCTGCCCTCGAGTTCCAGACCGGCCCGTTGGGGGGGATCGACGACGATGTTGCGGAGCCGCGCCCGCTGATCCTCCGGCAGACCATGCCGGACCTCTCGTACGCAGAGCTGGGGGCGACCTTCAACTGGCCGCACTACAACCCCAAGGTCGGCACCTGGTTCGACGAGTTCCGGTCCGGGTTCCAGCAGACCGACGACTCCGGCAACTACTACCTGGAGATCGGAGAGCCGTGCTGGCAGGTGAACTGTGACCCCACTGCTCGCGACAGCCGGCCCCCTCCCTCCGGGCAGACCGAGAATTGGCCGACGTCCTGGAAGTGGCAGACCCTGCGCTACACGCCTCCCGCGGCCGGAACCCTGCCCCTGATCCATCCGGGGAACGACAACGCGCCATCCTGCGCCCTCACCAACTGTCTGATGAGCCAGCTCAAGAGCTGCCAGCTGGCTGGAGATCCCAGCAGCGACGCCGGGGGCTCATTGGCCTTCGACGGCAACGAGCTCTACGACACGCGCCTGAACGACCCTGCTCCCGACGATGACCCGTATTCTGCGGCCATCCACGTGACCGACCCTCGCGACTGCGCCGATCGGGGAACCATCGTGGTGCACTTCGACGCCGGCACGTATCGGAGCGCAGTCGAGCTGACTCGCCGCCAGTACGACAGTCCCGTAGCGTTGAAGCCGCCGCCCCTCGACACCACGCTGCCCGCCGAGCGCCCGTCGATCGACAGCCTCACCTACGATCCCCACGGGGACCGGCTGTTGTTCACCCTCGCCGCCAGCAACGCGGCCACCGCGGACTCGCCCCCGCAGAACAATCCGATCGCGCTGTGGTCGGCGTCAGTGCCTCGCGCCCCCGGTTCGCAGCGATCGACCTCGGCCAACCTGGAGGGGACGGGGCTGAGCTACTGCGTCTACAGCACCAATTCGGCGGTGGGTGCCGAGCACCTGGCGTATGACCGCGCCACCGACTCCTTGTGGAGCTGCTTGCCATCCAGGATCGCGCACGTCGGCCTCGACACCCGAGAGGTCGACGACTCCTGCTACGGGCGCTCGATCTTCGCGGGCGCTCACGGGGGCGGCTGGCCGATCGGGGCGTGGACATCAGGTCTGCAGACGCCGGACGGCCGGCAGGACCACGTCTTCATGTGGTCGACCGAGTCGGCCGTCTCGACCGCGGGGGCGGGTCCTCAGATCTATGACTACGACGTGCGCACCTGCACCCTCGGAGCGGCGTTCAAGAGCACGCAGCTGGTGTCCAGCGGCACGGGGTCGACGCAGTTTCCCTGCGACCCGGTCAGCGATGGTCCAGGAGGGGTGCTTGCGACCGGGTCGTCAGCGGTCGGGGCGGTGCTCTGGAATCGACACGGATCGACCCTCACCGCGAATCTCATTCCCAGCGTGAGTCTCAGCTGCACACTGCCGGTGACTGCTTCGCTCGCCGGACCTGCGACAGTCGCTCGCGGTTCAGGGCCGATCGACGTCTGCGGCGGCCTCACCATCGACGGGCCCAACGCCCCCGCCAGGAACCAGCCGGCCACGCTGCTCATCGACGGGCGAGAGGTCGCACAAGGCAAGACGAACGCGCAGGGTCAACTCTGCGCACCATTTGTGCCGGCGGCCGACGGGACCCACGATGTCCGCCTCCTCTTTGCGGGCAACTCGGCGTTCTTCGCCACCAGCGGGGGTGGGATCCTCACCGTCGGCGCGGCGCCACCCTTGGCGCCACCGCCGCCACCAGGGGCTCCCGCCGCTCCCGCGCAGGCGACCCCGCTTTCCCCGGTCGGGGAGCCGCCGGTCGTCCTGGCCAAACCACCGCTGGTCGCCGCCGCTGCGCCGTACCCGCCCACGAGTGCCCAGCCGCCCAGCGCGCCGCAGAGCGGTGCCGCCTCGGAGAAGGAGAAGCAGATCCAGCTCGCCGCTGCAGGCCAGGGGGCCTCGCAGCAGGCGGAGCAGAAGCCCGCCGATCAGCCGGTCGATTTCTCCCCGGGTGGCCGTGGCAATCAGCCGTCGCTCGAGATGAGCATGCTGACGGTGGGTGCCGCGGCGGCCGCGTTCCTCACGCTCCTTCCGGTGATGGCCGTCGCTCGGGCGCGAGCGCCGCTTGCCGGGACGTCACCCGAGGGCCGGCGTCGAACGCGGCGCCGCCGGCGACCGGCGGATCGCTAGGAGACGACCGCGACGTCGACACCGCCCGTGGCTTTCTGTGCCGATCCGTACGACATGCCGCCCGATGCGACCAGTCCTGGCGCCACGGCTGCGGTGACCCGCTGGGCGAGCCGTCCTCCCTGTACGCTTGCTGTGATGGTAGCGAGGTGGGCGGTACGCGTGGCCAGGATCGCAGTGACCGCTGCTGTTCCGCTGGTGGCGTTGAGTGGCTGTGCCCCCGAACCCGAGCCGGTCGGGACGTTCGTCAACCTGGGAGGCAACGGCCTCGCCGTGCAGCTCACGTTGTCTCCGAATGGGACCTCCGGCGCCGGGTACGCCGTGAAGGGCGTATTGCAGGTCGCCGAGCTCGACCCGGCCGCCACGTCCGAGGTCGTCGAGTCGGTCAGCGAGGTGCAGGGCGTTGTGCCGCTGGCCCCGCCCGGACGCTTTGACCTCATCCTCACCCGCCCCATCGACGCACTCGGCCACCTTCGTGGCAGCTACAGCGGCGGCGGGTTCGATGTCGACCTCCGCGGCCTGCGCACTCCGATCACCTCCGTGGCGCTAGTGCGCGATCCGCCGCAGACATACGCTGAGGAGCTCGCCATGCTGCACTCGATCTCCGAGTCAGCCATGGGCGCCTCCCAGAACGCCGCGGCGATGCAGCAGCAGATGGCGGCAGCGCAGCATTCGGTGATCGACAACGAGGCGGCATCCGTTCGACGCGACCTGAGCGCACTGCAGACCGACGTGGCCACGCTGCGCTCCGCTGTGGCGGCCTTCCCGCAGCTCCTCGATCCCGTGCACCAGGACATGCTGCTGGCGCAGACGGAGGATCAGTGGGCCCAGCACTCGGGGCAGTCCTCGGCTGGCGGCTCGAACGCTTGTCCCGACGCGGCGTCTGCCCAAGCCAATGCCCGGCAGGCGGCATTCCAGGCGACGGACGTCCTCCACCCGAGTGGCCTGGAGCTCCTCACGGTCGACGAGGACCTGCGCAGCCTCACCGCCGCCGCGACCCAGCTCCGGACGGTGCTCGCTGAAACGCCGTCCTACCGTCCCGCCGGGCTGCCGACCCGCGCTGAGGTGGACGCCGCCACCGCTGCCGCCCAGGGCGTCGAGCAGCAGGCTCGCGCCCTGCCCACGCCTGACCAGACGGCAGCCGTCAACCACGACGTCACGGCCGCGCAGCAGGCCGCCGCGGATGCGGAGAGGATCTGTCAGCAGAACGGCGGGCACTGACGGCAGCGCAGCAGGCGAGGGTCCCGCCGGCGTTGGGCCCACCCTGGCAGGTTGCCTCGGGAATCGTGGGCGAAACACCCAGCTGGCCCACGTGGGGCGTCCACTGTTGACCCTTCATCCGTCTCCGCTCCGCCGTCACGCGGCCGTGACGGGATGCGACGGATCCGTGGCCGGACTGGCGCGACCATGCAACGCATGTCGCGTGGGGGAAAGAGCGGTCTGCTGGCGGCGCTCGGGGCGCTGCTGGCGGCCGCGGCGGCGCTGCCCGCCGGAGGTTCGCTGTCCGCCCGCGCCTCGACGCCGGCGACCCTCGACCCCATGCTCGCCGCCACCCTGCAGACGGCGCCACCAACGCAGCCGCTGCTGATGCTCGGCGAGCTCTCCCACGTGCCCTCCGCGTCCGACGTCAGCGCCCTGAAGCTGCTGGGCGCCCAGGCGGTCGGCTACTCCGCGCTCCCGCTGGTGGCGCTGCAGGCGCCGGCGGCGACGGTAACCGCGCTGCAGGCGTCGGGCGTGCTCACGGCGCTGTACCAGGACCGTCCTGAGGAGCTCTTCCTGCACGAGTCCGTGCCGCTCATCGGCGCCGACCGGGTGCGCACCCAGCTCGGCTTCGACGGCACCGGCGTCGGCATCGCCATCCTCGACTCCGGCATCGACGGCACCCATCCCGACCTCGCCTACCCGACGCACACCGTGCAGAACGTGCTCTTCGCCGGCTACACGCAGCTCTTCGCCAGCAACTACTTCTACGACGAGAACGTCGTCGACACCGACACCACCGCCGGCCACGGCACGCACGTCGCCGGCATCGCGGCGGGGACCGGCGCCGCCAGCGGCGGCTACTACACCGGCGTCGCCCCGGGCGCCCACCTCATCGGAATCGGCGCGGGCCAGGGCACCAGGATGATCGCCACCACCGCGGGCTTCGACTGGGTCCTCAAGAACCGGGCCAAGTACAACATCCGCGTCGTCAACGGATCGTGGGGCGACTCGACGATCGCCTTCGACCCCAACGACCCCATCAACATCGCCACCAAGGCGGCGCACGACGCGGGCATCGTCGTTGTGCTCGCCACCGGCGACTCCGGTGGCCCGCAGGGTCCGGCGGGAACGCCGAGCGAAACCGGGGGCGGCCCGACGTCCGGGTCGATGAGCGCGTACTCGATGGCGCCGTGGGTGGTCAGCGTCGGCGGCGCCACCAAGCTGGGCCAGCTCGACACCTCGTACTCCAGCATCGGCGGCGGGCCGGACAACCAGCCCGGTCCGACGGTGATCGCGCCAGGAACCTGGATCGCCTCCGACCGCGCGCTCACCGGCGTGTACACCGACACCAACTCGACGCCGTTCGACCTCACCGATCCGTCGAACCCGCGCATGGTGGCGCCGCAGTGGACGCAGTACTACACGGTGACCACCGGCACGTCGATGTCGTCGCCGCACGTGGCCGGCGTCGCCGCGCTGATGCTGCAGGCGAATCCGCAGCTCACGCCCGACCAGGTGAAGGCGCTGATCGCCCAGTCGGCCACGCCAGTGGCTGGTTGCCCGGCGACCATGTGCGGCGCCGGGATGGTGAACGCGGCCAACGCCGTTGCCCTGGCGCTGGCGGCGCGCGACCAGCCGCCGGTCGCGTCGCTGACGGCGACGCCGTCGTGGGGCGGCTCGCCGCTGACGGTGACGCTGGACGCCTCCGGCTCCTACGACGCGGACGGCAGCGCGGTGACGCAGTACATGTGGGACTTCACCGGCAACGGCAGCATCGACTCGGTGACCTCGACGCCGACCGTGACCCACACCTTCACCACCGGCCGCTACACGGCCGAGGTGATCGCCGTCGACGCCGCCGGCCTGCAGTCGGCGCCGGCGTCGGTGAGCATCGTGTCGGACAACCCGCCGCTGGCCTCGGCGTCGGTGCCCGGGCATGCCCAGACCGGGACGTCCGTGACGCTCGACGGCTCGGCGTCGTCGGCCTCGCCCGGCGCGACGATCGTGAGCTGGTCGTGGACCTTCGGCGACGGCACCAGCGGCAGCGGGCAGACCGTGACGCACGTCTACACCACCACTGTGGGGCGTCCCGTCTACGACGCCTGGAAGCTGGTGGTGACCGACAACTTCGGCCGCACCGACGCCACGGCGGGCACCATCAAGATCACGCCGTAGCCTCGGCGCCGAGCTGCTCCGCAGCGCAGAGCGCGATGTGACCGTCACTCCGTCACCACGCGAGGCTGCTTCGCAGGACTCGCCCTCAGCAGGGCAAAGGTGTCGAACTGCTGCCCGGTTTCGAGGAACGACTTCAAACTGGAGAGTGGCTGCGACCAAGCGCCGACGGAGCCGCCGCTGCGCCAGCCGTCCCATCGCGCGTCGAGGTGCTCGTTGACGTCCTCCGGCAATTCCTCCATGACCGTCAGCCGGCAGACGTCCGCGATCTTCTCGATCGTCCAATTGACGCTCCAGCTGGCCGTCACGGTGATGCCGCGCACCTCGTCCTCGATGCTCGAGGCGTGCCGCTGGACGATGCGCCACGGTGGGTCGAGCTCAAGGGTCTCGCGCCCTGGCAACACGTCGATGCTGAATGGCCGAGTTCGGCCCGTGATCGCGTCCCAGAGCTGCTCGGGCGTGGTGCGGATGTAGATGGAATACTCGCGCGTCATCTCCTGCGGTCGAAACGGCTCACTGGGATCGTGCGGAGGACGAGTCAGTGCGCGTCCGGTTTCGAGGACGGAGGCCAGGTTGGCCAGAACGAGCTCCCACGCGCCGCCAGAGCCACGTTCCGAGCCGGAATCAGGTTCGTCGGAGAGGCGCAGGATGCACCTCCGGTCACCCCCGAGGATTTCCCACGTGATCCGTGAGATGGGGGCGGCGGCTTCCCCGGCGCTCGTCCGCCATCGACAGGTGTGCACAAGCCGGCGAGGAGCATCGAACTCGAGGATCTCGCCCTCCGCCGCCGGCGGCGCGTCGCCGTCAGAGACGAGCAGCCATGACGACCCGATCGCCCAGTCGCTGCGCACACGCATGCCCTGGAAGAACTTCCGCTGCAGCGAAGCATCGGTGGTCAGCGCCGTCCACAGTTGCTCTGGCGACGCGCGGATCTCGATCTCGAGCTTCCTCGCCATGGTGCCTTCAACGTCAGGGCCTGGGGGTGCGAGCCGCAACCGGTCTCCTGCCGGATGAATGCCGAGCCTCGGTCCGTCTCGGGCGCTTGCACCGGCAGCGCGCAGGCCGCGTCAGTCGGCGGCCGCCGCGTCGTCGCTCCCACCCAGGTACGCCGACACCAGGGCAGGGTTGCGGAGCAGCTCGTCGCTGTTCCCCTCCATGGCCACCTCGCCCTTGGCCAGCGCGTACGCGCGGTGGGTGTTCTGCAGGGCGATCTCGACGAACTGCTCGACCAGCAGGATCGACGTGCCGGCGGCGTTGACGGTGCGCAGGATGTCGAAGAGCTGCTGCACCACGATCGGAGCCAGGCCGAGAGAGAGCTCGTCGACGATCAGCAGAGTGGGATCGGACATCAGGGCGCGGGCGATCACGAGCATCTGCTGCTCACCCCCGGACAGCGTCCCCGCCGCCTGACCGGCGCGCTGGCGCAGCTTGGGGAAGTAATCCATCACGCGATCGCGGGCGCGGCGGAACCCGCCGGTGCGGCGGCGCACCCAGTGGCCCAGCTGGAGGTTCTCGGTGACGGTCAGGCCGGGGAACAGGTCACGCCCTTCCGGCACGTGGGCCACGCCGCGCCGGACCAGCGCCTGCGCGTAGAGGTCCTGCACCGGCCGACCCTCGAAGGTCACCGAGCCTCGCCGCGGATGGAGGAGTCCGGAGACGACCCGCAGGGTGGTGGTCTTTCCGGCGCCGTTCGCCCCCACCAGGGCGACCATCTCGCGGTCGCCCACGTGGAGGGAGAGCCCGCGCAGCGCCTGAATCTCACCGTAGTAGGCGTCGACGCCCTCGACGTCGAGGATGCGCCGCACCGGCCGATGCGCGCGGTCCAACGCGGGCGCCTCGAGGGACACCGGCGCGGCAGGTTCCATGGTCGGTCCTCACCTCGTCATCGCCCGAACCCGCCCTCGGCACATCACTCCACCGGTATGGAGTGGAGGACGCGGTCCCCTGTGCAACGACGGGTCGCACCAGCCGTCTTGCACGACGAGCGTCGTGCATCGCTCTGGAGTCGACAGGGACGCAGTGATGCGCCGACGCAGGCGAGGCCCGTCCTGGAGGTGGCGGCATGACTGCCCTCGGGCCCGAGCGGCGGGAGCAGGGTGTGGCGCGCGCCCATCTGGACGGGGCCGCGGGACCGAGCATCGACGACGGGCACGACATGGAGCGGTGCCTCGACAGCATGGAGCGCATCCTCGCCACCAGGGAGACGCGCATCGCGTGGCTGATGGGCTTCCTGGCCGGCAGCGCCGTGCTCGACGATCTCGAGGGCACCGACGCGGAGGGAGCCCGGCAACCTGCGCTCTGATCGCGGTCGCCCTGGCTCGCGGACGCCGGCCACCGCGGACGATCCGCGGGGACTCGGCCCCTGCCGGCGCGCTTAAACACCCGAGTGGCGCAATACGCCAGGGGAGGAGACGAAGCGCATGCCAGAGGGAAGGGCCAACGCCGCATGGTGGCAGATGGCCGGATCGTTTGCGGCCGGGTTCCTGCTCGCGGCGGTATCGGTGGTGGAGATTCTGCCCCATGGCCTGCCGGGGACCGCGAACACGGGGGCGCCGGTCACCCAGGGCACCACAGGTGCCGTGGCCGATGCATCGAGCGGCCCAGGAGACCAGGCAGCCGCGGGCTCCACTGGCGGCGGCGCTGTCGCGGGCGCCGCACCTGGGGCGGCCAGGGCCGCGGCACCGGGCGCCGCGGTTGCGCACAGCGGCTTGGCGTGTGACCGCAACCACAACGGCGGTGCCACCGACACGGGCGTCAGCGCGTCTCAGATCTCCCTGGCGACCACGGAGGTGCAGTCGGGCATCGGCGCGGCCTTCCTGAGCGGCGTCAAGTACGCCATGGAGGCGGAGAAGCAGCTCGTCAACAACGCCGGCGGCATCTGCGGGCGAAAGCTCGCCATCCAGTACGTCGACGACGCCTGGAGCGCCACCGACGGCGCCATCGACCTGGGCAACTTCTTCCACCAGGGTGTCTTCGCGATCCCGGTCGGGCCGTCCTCCGAGGGCCTGCGCGTCGAGATCGACAATGGCGACGTCGACCGGTTCGGTGTCCCGGTGGTGGGCACCGACGGCATGCTCATCGACCAGTACAAGGACCCATGGGTCTGGCCGGTGGCCGCGTCGACCGCCTCGTCGGCGCGGATCATGGCTGCCGACGCCTACAAGCGCGGCGCGCGCCACTTCAGCATCGTTTACGACAAGAACTACCGGTTCGGCGTCGAGGCCGCCGACGCCTACGACGCCGAGGTCAAGCGGCTCACCGGCAGCGACGTCGCCGGGTACGACCCACAACACACCGGCTGCGCAGGGTCGTTCTGCGGCGTCACCGCGGGGCAGACCAGCTACGGCAACGAGGTCAAGACTCTCGGCGGCAACACCGGGGATTTCATGGTCATGTTCCTCGAGCCGTCGACCGCGCTGACCTGGATGCAGACTCCCGCGGTCCCGACCGCGTCGTCGGTGCCTGATGGCATCGGGCTCGGGCAGCCCCTCTTCACCCGCGACTTCGCGGTCAACTGCCAGGACGCGTGCGACGGCATGCAGGTGTGGACGGGCTACAAGCCGGACATCGAGGCGTACGCGACCGAGGCGGCGGTCCGGCAGTACGTCGACGACCTGCACGGCGTCCAGCCCGATGCGGACGAGTTCAACGCCTTCTCCGAGGGCGGCTTCATCGGCATGCAGCTCCTCGTCGCAGCCCTGCAGAAGGTCGGGCCCGACCTCACCCGGGCCAACCTGCGCGCCGCTCTCGACTCGCTCGACCTCGACGGCAGCCTGACCTTCCAGAAGGCGCTCTCGTACCGCCCCGGCAACCACTTCGCCAACACCACGATGCAGGGCTTCACCATCGAGTACAAGGGCACCTTCGGCGGCTGGCGGGCGGCGAGCACGGTGTCCGACCCGAGCCCGCGGGGCTAGCCGGCGCATGGGCGACCTGGTCGGCTACCTGCTGCTGTCGGTGCCGTTCGTCGGCGCGTACGCCATGTTCGCGCTCGGCATCACGGTGATCTACCGCGCCTCGCGCGTCCTCAACCTGGCGCACGGTGCCATGGCGATGATCCCCGCCTACGTGCTCTACACGCTGACCAACGCGCACGTGCCGCTGGTGGCCGGCCTCCCGGTCTCGGTGGCGTCGGGCGCGGTGCTCGGTGTCGCGGTGGAGCGCGTCTTCGTGCGCCGCCTGCGCCGCCAGGGGCCCACCGCCCAGACGGTGGGCACGGTGGCGGTCACCGGGCTCCTCATCGCCTTGGCCGGCAAGCTCTGGGGGACCACTCCGCACATCGCGCCCCAGGTCTTCCCGCGCGGCTTCGTGACCGTGGCGGGAACCGCGCTGCGTTGGGGCGACATCGGGCTGTTCGTGACCGGGGTCGGCGTGTCGCTGGGACTCTTCGCCTTCTTCAAGTTCACCCAGGTTGGGCTGGCCATGCGCGGCGCCGCCGAGAACCGCCGGGCGGCGTCGCTGATGGGGATCGACCCCGACCTCACCGCCGCCGCAGCCTGGGCGCTGGGCGGGGGTCTGGCCGCCCTCGGCGGCGTGCTGCTCGCCGCCGTCACCGACCTCGACCCGTACAACCTCTCGCTCCAGGTGCTGCCCGCATTCGTCGCGGCGTTGCTCGGCGGCCTGGAGAGCCTCGCCGGCGGACTGGTGGGTGCGGTCATCGCGGGCGTGGTGTTCGGCCTGGTTCCGCTGCTGCGCGGCCTTCCCGTCGTGGGCAGGGTGATGTCGTACTCGGGTGCCTCGCAACTCCTGCTGGCGCTGCTCGCCATGGTGGTGATGGCGGTGCGGGGCCGGCGGTTCGCGGCCGGCGACGGCGGGGAGGCCGGGCTCAGCGGCGCGCGGGTGTCGCGGCGCAGCCGGGGGATCAGCCCGTTTGCGCTCATCCTGGCCGCAACTGCGGCGGTGGTGGTGCCCCTGGTGGCGCCCTACTCGGTCCTCGGCGACGGTCTGCTCGCGGTCGAGTTCGCGCTGGCGGCGATCTCGGTCGTGGTGCTCACCGGCTGGGTGGGGCAGATCTCGCTGGCGCAGGCCAGCTTCGTCGGCATCAGCGCGCTGATGACCGGCATCGCGGTGCGCTCGATGCATGCCAGCTTTCCCGCCAACCTGGTCATCGCCACGGCCGCAGCCGGGGCCGCCGCGGTGCTGCTCGGCATCGTGGCGCTGCGGGTGCGCGGTCTCTACCTCGCCGTCGCCACCCTGATCTTCGCCTGGATGGTCGACCAGTTCCTGGTGCCCAGCCCGTGGCTCGGCGCCGACTCGGGCAGCTCGACCATCCCGGCGCAGTCGCTCGGCGTCCCCGGTGGCATCCCGTTCGTCGACCTCGGCGACCGCAAGCCGTTGTTCATCGTCATGCTCGCCGTCCTCGTCGCGGTGGTGTTCGCCCTGTCCAACCTGCGCGACACCAAGACCGGCCGCGCCTTCTTCGCGGTGCGCGGCTCGGAGGTGGCGGCAACGTCGCTGGGCATCGACGTGGTCCGGTACAAGCTGGTGGCCTTCGGCCTGGCGGGAGTGATCGCCGGGCTCGCCGGCAATCTCATCATGGTGGAGCAGCGCACCGTGGTGCCGGCACAGTTCGTCCTCACGGTGTCGCTGCAGTACCTGGCCATCGCCGTGGTGGGCGGCCTCGGCAGCATGGGCGGCGCCGTCGCCGCGGGCGTCCTCTTCGCCGCCCTGCACGAGCTGTTCTTCAGCGTGCCGTTCCTCGCCGGGTGGCTCGACGTGGTGTCGGCCGCCCTGCTCGCCGGCGTCCTCCTGCTGTATCCGGGCGGTCTGGCCGCGGTGCCCGGCGGCGTGCAGCGCGCGGTTCGACTGGTGCGCGCCCGGCTTCGCCGGCAGCCTGAGACGGCGCCGGCAGGACCGCCCAAGCTGGTCGCCCTGCCCGTGCCGCGGATCGCGGGCATGACCGCCGGCCTGCCCCGCCGGCTGCGGCCGGTCCTGTCAGTGGCCCGCGCCGTCCGGCAGCGTGTCGGCGGCCGGCGGCCGCGGCTGGCTCCGGGGACGGTCTCGTTGCGGCCGGACGACTGGTTCACCGCGCTGCGCCCGGCAGGTGCCGTCGCGGTGGCGACGTCAGGAGGCGGTGGCACGACGGACCTCGCGCGCCGCGACGAGCCGCGACAGCCGGCGCCGACGCTGCTCGGCCTGGCTGCCGCGGCGCAGACACACTCCCAGCTTCCGCGGGACCGCGGCGCACGAACGCCGCTTCTCGAAGCCGAGGGTGTCACCGTCCGCTTCGGCGGGCTGACCGCCGTCAACGCTGCCGGCCTGTCCGTGCGCGAGGGCGAGGTGGTCGGGCTCATCGGCCCCAACGGCGCGGGCAAGACCACCCTGTTCAACGCGGTCCTCGGGCTCAACTCACCGGTGGCCGGCACTGTGCGCCTCCACGGCCACGACGTGACCGGTCTCCCGCCCCACCAGCGCGCCCGTCTCGGGCTCGCCCGGACCTTCCAGGCACTGCAGCTCTTCCGGGAGCTGACCGTGTTCGACAACGTGCTCGTCGCCACGCACCTGCACAACCACTCAGGGTTGCTGTCGAACCTGGCAGCATCGCCGCGGACGCTGCGGGCCGAGTCCGAGCTGCGCAGCCGCGTCGACCAGGTGCTCGGCATGCTCGACCTCGTCGACGTTGCCGACCGCCCCGTGCAGGGCCTGCCGTTCGGCACCCTGCGGATGGTGGAGCTGGCCCGCGCCCTGGTGACCGGTGCGCGGCTGCTCATGCTCGACGAACCCGCTTCGGGTCTCAACGAGCGGGAGACCGACCGCCTCGCCGCCGTGGTCCGCTCGGTTCGCGCGCTGGGGGTGTCGGTGCTGCTCATCGAGCACGACGTGCGCCTGGTGTCGGGCGTCTCCGACTACGTCTACATGCTCGACCAGGGTTGCCTCGTCGCCGAGGGCGAGCCTGGCGCGGTCCGCAACGACCCGCGGGTCATCGCCGCCTACCTCGGCCACGCAACGGCGACTGCGGCAGGTGCCTGACCCACCCGGCGCGGCGAGCCCGGAAGCGTGGGTGCGCGACGCGTGCACGCGGTACCGCATGTCGTGGTACGCGGCGGCGCGGCGCATCCTGGTTGACCCCGCCGAGGCGGAGGACTGCGTCCAGGAGGCGCTGCTGGCGGCCTGGCGCCATCGCCACCAGCTCCGTGATCCTGCGGCCGTGGGGAGCTGGGTGCGGGTGATCGTGACCCGAAGCGCCTTGCAGCGTCGCGCTGGCCGACGTTCGACGGTGGCGATCAGCGACGAGCAGGCCGACTCGCAGACGCTGGAGAGCGTCGTGCTGCTGCGCTTCGAGGCGGCGCAGGCGATCGCCCTCGTCGAGGCTCTCCCGCCCCGCCAGCGCAAGGCCGTGCTGGCTCGGCTGATCGACCAGACGGAGTACAGCGCGCTGGCCCGGTCGATGTCATGCAGCGAGGCCACGGCGCGCAGCCTGGTGCGCCACGGCCTGACACGAGTGCGGCAGCAGGCCCCGGTCGGAGGCTAGCAGCCGAGGTCGGCCAGGCTCCGGCTCAACCGCCCGGCGGCTTCTGCAGGGTGCGCACCAGCGATCGGCGCCGCCAGATCGAGAGCGGGCCTGTCATCACGAGCGCCCAGAAGCCGAGCAGCAGCAGGGTCTCAGCGGGGCTGCGCAGCAGGAAGCCCAGCGAATCGGCGAGGCTCACGGGTGCCGTGGAGACCGCCGGGGCGGTTCCTGGGGTGCCGGCGGGCTGCGTGCTGGCGGGGGTTGCGCCCGTGTCCGCCACCGCGGGAAGGGGAAGCGTGCCGCTGTCGGGCGTCGGCGGCAGCAGGGCTGCGGCTCCGCCGCCGTCGCCGCCGGCGCTGTCGGCGAATGCGGGGTGGATCTGGTAGATGGAGCTGGCCTCGATCGAGGCCAGCTGGACGACGTTGCGCGAGCGCGAATCGTTGTCGGCGAACGTCACGATCTGCAGCGCCGGAACCGACGGCAGGCTGTCGTCGTAGGCGACCTCGTCGTTGTGGAAGTCGGCGTCGCTCTTGCGCACCTCCGCGAAGGCGCCGCGTGGCGTCTGATCGACGGCCGGCTGCGGCAGGGTCACCAGGACACGCGCTGTCAGCACGTCGTTCATCAGGTCGATCAACCGCTGCAGGTTGCACGGGTCGGTCGGTGTGCTGTCACTGTGCGCGCACTTCGCCACGACGTTGCCCGACGCGTCCTGGATCACCACCTGGTCGAGCTGGCGCGTCCATGTCGCGGCAGCGGTTCCGACGCGGCCATGCGCCTGCGCGGTGGCCGTGGCGACCACCTGGCCGATGCTCACCGTGCCTCCCGGTGACGAGAGGCGTACGCCGCTCGCGCTGGCCGACGTCGTGGTCAGCGTCCCCTGGGTGGCGGTGCGCACGGTGCTGGTGACGGCATCCGACGACGCCACGGAAACACCAGGCACCCCGATGCCTCCGAAGTGCGACTCTGCGGTGGTCGACTGCGCGGCGAGGTCGCAGGTCACCTGGGATCGCGCGCCGGCAGTGGAGCTCTCCATCGCCGCCTTGTGCTGCGACGCGTCGAGGCACGTCGTCGCGGGCCACGCCCACGTTGCCGCATCGAGCACGGGAGCGGCACTGTCGCCGCCGGCGCCTCCCACGGTGCCGCTCACCTGGCCGGTGGCGTTCTGCACCTGGCTGGCGGTCTGCGCGTCGGTCGACAGTGCCTGCGCGCTCGCCGACGAGTCGAGGCCGCTGAGGTCGCCACCGGCCACCCGCGCGGCATAGACACCGCGATCACCCAGGTTCGTGCCCAGGAAGACGCATCCGTTGGCGCCGCTGACGGTGGTGCAGACGGGATTGCTCGCCCCGACGGCGAGCACGCGCGACCCGAAGGCGGCGACGTGGCCTGCGAACGTCGCCGACGTTCCCGCCCCTTCCGGCACGTCGGCGGTGGCCCGGTCGAAGTCGGGAGGCAGCAGCGCCGGCGGGTCGGGTGTGTCGTCCTCGATGACGAACGTGGTGAACGGATCCGATGGTCCGCGTCCGATGGGACGCGAGTCGTCGGTGACGAAGACGCGGCGGCTCAGCGGATCCGCCAGGATGGCTGCGCTCACGGTCTGGAACGGCCCCGTCCGGCTTCCTTGCATGACCTCGCCCTGCGGGACAGGCGTCTGCCGGCCCGCCGTGGCGAGCAGCCAGTCCGCCGGTGACGTGCCGCCGCTCCCGCCCAGGTAGAAGTGTCCGTTGCCGCTGTTGACGCCGGTCCAGACGTCGTCGCTGGCCGGAGCGGCGACGAACCCGGCCCACCCGGGTGCGTGCCCGTCGAGGACCCAGGCGCCGGGCGTGGCCAGCGACTGGCTGACCAGGTAGAAGCGGTCGCTGCCGTAGTCGAAGATGCCGATGCCGGTGGTGAAGCCGCTCCCGTTGAGGAAGCTGCCCGAGATGGGAAATGCCTCCTGGGGCAGGGTCAGGATCTGCTGCTGCGTCGCCGTGGGCGACACGGTGAGTCGCACCACGGTTGCCGACCCGGGTATCTGTGGGACGACGCCCTGACCCCAGTCGGCGGATGCCGTCCAGCAGGCGACGTAGATGTATGGCTGATCCACGCTCCGGGCCACCACCGACCCCTGGCCGAAGGTTTCCATCAAACGCGGACAGTGCTGGATCGGGTCGATCCAGGCCAGCTGTCTCGTCGTCGGGTCGAGGGCTGCCACTGTCCCGACCGGGTACACGATGGCATTGGAGAACTCCTGCACGACCACGCCGCCCTTGAGATCCCCGCCGATGTAGATGCGGTCGTCAGCAGCCGAGTAGGTGATGCCGGTGGGTGCCATGCCGGGCAGGACGCTGCTCAGGTCCCAGCTCGGCTGGAACTGCAGGGTGGTCAGGTCGAGGGGGTAGATCACCGGGCCCGTCGTACCGGAAACGATCTTGTATGCAAGCGAGCGGCGTGCATCGTAGGTGATGTCGTCGACGCCCGATCCGTAGGCCGTGAAGACGCCGGAGGACAATCCACTCGGGACATCGCGGATCAGGGTGGGAATCGTGGTGCCGAGGTCGTACTCGGCGATCCAGGCCTCACTGTCGATTGCGTGCTCACGGTACAGCCGTCGCCCGAACGGACCGAAGATGAGCTCCGAGGGGTCGGTCACGCCGGCGGTTCGTTTGGGCAGGGTGCCGACGATGTGCAGCCCGCTCCCGCTCTGCCCCGAGTCCGCCGCTCGCGCCCCCGTCGGGATGGAGCCGACCACCGTTGCCAGCGCGACCAGCGCCAGCGTTGCCGCACCTCGCCGAGTACCCCGGCGCTGCGCATGGGATGCCACCGTGCTGTTCACCATCTCCTCCCGGTTCCCGTGCGAGCGGACGCCCTCGCAGGGTTAAAGGAGCAGAGCGCGTGTTCGAGTCCCCGTGCTGACGAGGCAGGTGCCTAGGCGGGGCAGACGGCGGCCCAGCTGCGCCCACCGTCCACGGTGCATGCAAGGCCGCCCTGCAGCAGCGGAACGACGAGATGCAGCCCGCTGACCGGCGCAGGCACCAGCCTGGGAGTCGTCGCCGCCGGCAGTGAGGCCGTCACTGCTCGCCAGGTCACGCCGAGATCGTCCGACTCGTCGATGACCGTGGCGCCCGACCCGGGGCGGTCGGCGAGGGCGAAGACGGTCGGGTGCTGCGTCCCCGGGGCGAAGACCAACTGCGCGACGAGACCGTCCGGGAAGTCGACGGGCGACCAGGTGGCGCCGCCGTCGACAGAGCGGTACAGGGCGTCCCAGCAGGCGGCGAAGAGCGTGCTGTCGGTGTCGAAATGGGGTGAGACGTAGAGTGCGGTGCTGCAGGTGGTGGGGACGTGGCCACGAACGTCGCAGTGTCCAGCCGGCGTGCAGACCACCACGGCCGGATGCGGCACGCTGGCCGTGAGGCTGCCCGTGGTGGGTGCTCGCGCGTCGCCGGTCACGAGGATCCCCGCGTCCGCTTGGAGCAGTGCGATCAGGCTGGTCCGTCCGGTCGCGAGCGGCGCTGCCACGGCCGATCCGGTGAAGTCGACCTCCGCCGGGTCCGCCACCATCAGCCGGAGCAGGCTGCGATCGACGTCGTAGGTCCAGATGCCGCGCAGGCCGGCCACGTAGAGCACCGGGTTGCCCGCGTCGAAGTCGGGGGCGGCGGCGAGGTTGCCCGGCGGCGCCGGAATCGGCAGAAACGGCTTCCCGAAGGCGGCCGCCTCGTACGTCGGGAAACCGAACGCAGACCACTGCGCGACGAAGATGCGGGGGTCGTCGGGATAGTCGGGTGGGAGGAGCACCTGGTCGACATCCGTCGGCGGTCCGGGGGCGCGACTCCAGGTGCGGCCCCCGTCGCTGCTGCGCAGGAGGAGTTGGCCGCCGGACTGTGCAGCGACGATCACCTCAGGATGGTGTGGGGCCGCCTGGATCGCGCCGACGACGACGTTGCCGGCCACCGGCGGGTTCGAGGTCGACGTCGCGCCGGTCGATGCGGGTGGGCGCTGCCGCGGTGGGCCTGTCTCGAGCGCGCGCATGCTGGTGGGCGATGGCGTGGGCGCAATCGCACGCGCGACGGCGATGGCGGACGGGCGGCCACGGCCGGCCGGCGGCGGAGATGCGCCCGATCCCGTGCCGATCCCGGATGATCCCGTCACGAGAGTTGCCAGCAGCAGCGGGATCACCGTCGCGGGGCGGGCATGCGCCAGCTCATGGATGCGACGCTGCAGCCGGCGCGCACGTCCGGCAAGAAGACCCACCACGCCCGAGGGCAGCATGTCCAGCCGGCGCGCCAGCGAACGCGCTGCCAGCAGCGCGCGATCGCGACGCCGCCGGTACGCTTTGACCGTCAACCCGCGACGCGCGGCCGCATCGATGTCGCTGCCGACGTCGTTGAGCCGGTCGACCAGCACCTCCCGGTACGTCTCCGGCAAGGCGTCGAGCAACTGCTCGACGAGGAGCCGCGCCTCCGTCCCCTTCCACGCATCGGGCCCCGGCACGCCGGCGTTGGCGGCGAGCCGGGTTCGCGCACCCAGGTCGGTTCGTGCGCGGCGCAGGCGTATGTGCGCGGCCCAGCGTGCGTTGCGCCACAGCGCTCCCGCAGGGTCGCGCTCCACCTCGGAGGACTCGGTCGCCGCGAGATGCCGCGCCACGGCGAACACCGCGTCCTGGAGCGCATCGTCCGCCAGCTCCGGGTCGCGAAAGGAGCGGCGGGCCCAGGACCGGATCGCGTCCGCATGCTCGGCGATCGCGGCAGACAGCAGCTCGCACTGTCGCGGCGTCATGCGTGGCGCAGCGTCGTACTCGTCCCGCCGAGTGGGATCGGTCATAGGCACCTCGGGGCCGGCCGCCATCCGATTCCCAAGACGCTGCAGAGCTGCGACTTCTTGCACGTCACCCCTGCGTCGACCTGGTCGCCATCATCGTTCGACGCGCGGCCCAAGAGGATGCAAGTGCGTGGCGGGACTGCGAGTCCCCTCATCCCTCAGGAGCTGGGATCGGCGAGGTGTCGATGTGAGGGGCGGGCGCGGTGCCCGCCCTCACACGACGGTGGCGCAGTGAGCTCAGCCGTGGCCGACGCTGAGCTCAAGTCCAGGGAGGACCATCGTCGACAACGACCCGGTCACTCCCCATCCAGCGTCGCTGCTGGCCCAGAAGCTGGCGTCGTATGTCATCGGTGCCTGGGGGTTCTGCAGCGTGCAGGTCAGCGGGCCCATGGAAGTGCCGGTGAACGACGCACTGTTGTCCCCCAACCCTGGGCAGATCTGCGTCGACTCGATGCCAAGCTGGAGCATCGTCGACTGCTGGCAGGTGACCCAGATCGTGGCCTTCAAACTGGCGACCGGGACGAGCGGGTTGGTCGTCGTCTGCGGCACCGGCCCCTCGATGAGCATCCAGTTGGCGGTGCACGAGTTGCCGATCCAGGCATCCCAGCTCATGCTTCCCGACTGGTCGCCGATCCCGGCGACGCCGAGGGCATGAGCGCGTACCGGGCTGAGGAGCAGCGACGCCGTCAGCACCGCCGCCACGGCGCATGCCCGGCGGACCCGGGTCATCCCGGCGCCCGTGTGCCTGGATACCGAACCCGTGGCCCACAGTGATCTCATTCCCATCGATGGAGTCCTCCCGCTTCCGCCCTTGATGTTGATACGCGTGCCGGCGATCGCCGGCACGTTGTCGCAGAGGTCGTGGAGTGACGCAGCGTCGGTCGCCAGGGCGGCGTGCCGGCCCTTCCGTGTGGCATGCCTCGGTCTCCCCAGGCGTGTTGCGCCATCAGGTGTACAGGCGTGTCGGCGCTGCCCGAGTCCCCGCAGGCAGCGGGCGCGGCGGAATCGCCAGGGAGCAGGCACGTGCATCGTCTCCTCCCTGGCGTACCTGCGCCACTTGGCCGATGCACGGGACGCCGCCCGGGTTCAGGACGCCCACCTCGGGTGGTCGGGGACTGCGGGGGGGTGCCGGGACGACCGGGTCCGCCGGTGGTCGCCGCCGAAGGTGACGGCCATGCACGACGACGCACAGTGTGGCCTGGGGCCAGGCGCAAACACGGCAATCGGCTGGCGGCAGCAGCCTCCCGGGGAATCGGGGTGCGGGCCACGCTCTGAAGAGCACGAGTGGGTCGGACCAGGGCCCCGGATTGGAGTGACAACCTTGTTGATGTACTGGCAACGCCACCGCCGAGGCCTCCGGCTCACCTTGATCTGGGCCGGGGTCCTCTTCGTCGCGTACCTCTTTGCGGCATGGTTCGTCGGCGTCAACGACGGCTCCGGGAACATGACCCAGGTGAGTCCCGCCACCGCGACGAGGGGCTTCTTCACCTTCTTCCCGACGCTGTTGCGCGGGGTGTTTGGCTCCGTGCTGCAACTGGCCGTCGGGGTCTTCTTCGGCGTGTTCCAGTTCGTCGCCATCTTCTGGTTCATGTCGCGTGGTCGCACCTACACGCTCTTCCCGGGTGAGTACGACCTCAGTTTCGACGACGTGCGCGGGCAGTCGCACATCGTGGGCGCGACCAAGGAGGTCATGAAGCTCTTCCGGGGCTTCAAGGAGTTCAAGCGGATCGGGGGCTACCCACCCCACGGCATCCTCTTCGAGGGTCCGCCCGGAACCGGCAAGACGCTGCTCGCCAAGGCCATCGCGGGTGAGAGCGGCGTGCCGTTCGTCTACGCCAGCGGCGCCAGCTTCGCGGCGATGTTCCTCGGCGTCGGCAACCTGCGCATCCAACGCATGTTCTCCAAGGCGCGCAAGTACTCCGAGAAGTACGGCGGCTGCGTCATCTTCATCGACGAGATCGACGCTGTCGGCGCGTCGCGCGGGGGCCAGGGTGGCGGCGGCGGCATGATGGGCGGTCTCTTCGGCGGAGGCGTCGGCGGAGGCATGGGCCTCGTCAACGAGCTGCTGACTCAGATGGACGGCATCGACGCGCCGAAGCGTTTCCGCCGCTTCGTCCGCCGCACCTTCAAGCGAGGGCCGAAGCAGTCGTCGAACTACAACATCCTGGTCGTCGGTGCCACCAACATCGCCGCGACGCTCGATCCCGCGCTGCTCCGACCCGGACGCTTCGATCGCAAGATCCACGTCGGCAACCCCGGCGAGGAAGGCCGCAAGGACATCATCGCGTACTACCTGAGGAAGGTGGCGCACGCGCCGATCGACGTCGATCGGGTGGCGCGGGCGACGGCCGGATACTCGCCGGCCCGCGTCAAGAACATCATCAACGAGGCGCTCATCTACGCCCTCCAGGACGGACGCCAGTCGCTGACCTACGAGGACATCTGGCACGCCAAGCTGACCGACGAGATCGGCCTGGTCGAGCCCGTCGAGTACAGCAGCACGGAGAAGGCCGCCACCGCCATCCACGAGGCGGGTCACGCCATCGTCTCGCACCTTCTCCGCCCCTGGCAGCCGGTGCAGATCGTCACCGTGCGCAAGCGCGGCGAGACGCTCGGCCTAGTCCACTCGCAGGAGGCGGCGGAGAGCTACGGACGCACCAAGAGCCAGTTCATCGCCGACATCAAGGTGTCGCTCGCGGGAATGGTCGCCGAGGAGATGTGGCTGGGGGAGAGCGGCTCCGGCCCGTCAGGTGACCTGCAAACGGCGACGAGCGTCGCCTTCTCCATGGTCACCAAGCTGGGCATGGGGTCGCAGCTGGCCTCGTTCAACCTGCTCGCCAACGGCCAGGAGAACGACGTCGCCACCGCCATGCGTGATCCTCAGCTGCGCCGAGAGATCGACGACATCCTGCAGCAGTGCAAGCGGGAGGTCCGTCAGCTCATCGAGGAGCAACGGCCTGCGATGGAGGCGCTGCGCGACGCGCTGGTCGAGCGCGACGAGCTGACGGGCGACGAGTTCCTCACGCTCCTCTGGCAGACCGGCGCTGTCGCGGAGCCGCCGAAGATCCTTGCGCAGCTTCCTGTGCGGAACGGCAACGGCAATGGCAAGCACCCCGCCGGCTTCCCCGGAATCCCGGAGGAGGAGCCGGTGGCGTGGGGCCGGTCATCGGAGTCACGGTCGGCGCGTGGCGGCACGCCGTTCGAGTTCGGGGGAGACGAGTGACGATGGAGAGATCGCAGGAGACCCGGGTGACGGCACCGGCGCCGCCGACGGGCGCCTCTCGCCAGCCGGCGCCAGCGAAGCTCGATGTGGCGGCGGAGTCGAAGCCCGGCTGGCACTGGTGCCCGACGTGCAAGCTGGCCTCGGGAAAGCCGGGGATCTGCCCGGGTTGCGGGACCCCGTACGTGGTCGCACCCGAGGTGGGCGTTCCCGACGCGCCGCACCTGCCCAAAGTCATGGCGGATCGCACCCGGGCGGCCGTCGTGGGCTCCCTGGTCGCCGCCGTCGCCCTGGTCGGTGCCGCGGCCGCGAGCATCTTCCTTCTCGCCACGCACGGCGACGGCACGATCTCGGGTTCGACCGCCGCCACGGGCAGCACGGTCGACGGGACCTCGTCCTATGGGGTCGGCGTGCTGCACGGGACGCTGCGGTTGCAGGGTACCTGGGGCGTCAACATGCAGCAGGTTCAGCTGCCCACGAGTGTCACAGCAGGGGCGCAGGTGAAGGTCGCACTGTCCATCGGCAAGGGGAGTGAGGCCATCTGGATCGGCAGCTTCCCCAGCACGGATCCGTCCACGGCGCTCAACCAGTTCATGTCCACGTCGCCGCAGAACAGCAACGACGCCATGGGCAACAAGATCACGCTCGAACCGTCGCGGGACGTGTCCATCGCCGGCTACACGACGGTGGCGCAGGACTTCGAGGCGCGCAACCCCAAAGGTGGGTTGCTCAGCCGGGGAACGACCTATGCGGTCAATGTCGGCGACCAGGTCGTGATCATCCGCACCTCCGCATCTCCGACCCAGGCCAATGACCTGGCCGCCATCGAGCAGGCTCTCACCAACATCGGGTGACGGCAATGCGAATGAGCACATTGACCACCCGACTGCTGGGTGCCAGCTGCGCCGGGGCGCTGTTGATCGGATGCCTCGCCGGCTGTGGGTCGGCGAGTGCGTCGTCGGACCTGATCACGCTGGCACAGGCGAGGGCGGTGGCGCAGACGTGGCTCCACGCCAGCGACGCGACCCAGGTCAGCGAGGAACGCGGGTCCCTGCAGCGCATCGACGAGGCCATGGCCCTGGTGCGCACCGGACCCGCCCCCACACCCGACCCGCAGGTCGGCGAAGACACCATCTGGGTGGCGCACCAGAGCCGGTACCCGATCAGCTTCCTCTGCTTCGACAAGCCAGCGGCGAGCGCGGGACGGGCAATGGCCGTGGAGGGGCAGCTCTTCCGCTTCAGCAAGGCGAGCGCGTCCGCGCCATGGACCGTCACCCACCAGGGCGTCCTGCTCTCCCTCGGCTCACGACCATCTCTTGCCCTCGACTCGAGTGGATACGCGCAGATCGTGTCACCGCAGGATTATGGGAAGTTCAAGGTGTCGCCAGCCCAGGTGGGCCGGGATTGGGGAGCGTACCTGCAGGCTGCCAACGGATCGGACGCACGGGAGTTCGCGCCGGGCCCGCTCACCACGCAGGCGATCCAGGACGACAAGCAGCAGAACGATGCCGGCGTGGCCAAGCACTACAACTACTCCTACGCCTACGCGCCCACCGACGACCCGGTCGACGCCTACCTCCTCCGTGACGGCGGCGCCCTGGTCCTGCTCGGCCTGCAGGTGACAACGCACATCGTGGCTCAAGCGGCCCCGATCCAGGTGACCCAGGACGGGAAGGGCGTGTCCGACCCTGCACCGGGCTGGTATCACGACGTCACCTACGTCGCCCTCGCCCTCGCACTCTTCACCACCCCACCGAAGGACAGTGCGGTCAAGGTAACCGGCATCGGAGCCTATACCGGGACGGTCACAGCCACCGGCACCAAGGCGTGATGATGATGAATGGAATGCAGCGCCGGGCCTGGTCGGCCGTGGTGGCCGGCTCCATGCTGGCGATGGTCGCCTGTGGGTCGGGTGGTTCGACCAAGACCGCGGACCTGCTCACCCCGGACCAGGCCACCGCCGCCGCGTTGGCACACCTGCAGAAGCCGACTCTGTCGGCGGCGCTCAAGGACGACACCGGATCGCTGCGGGCCTACGACCAGGCGAACCTCACCCTGAACCCCCTGCCCAGCCCTGAGCCGACGATCGACCCGTCGATCACGCACCACGTCACCGTCTGGGTCGCCCACCAGAGCAGCTATCCGCTGAGCTTCCTGTGCCTGGACAGCCCGACCGTCCCGGGGGGACAGGCTCTCCCCACAATGTTCTTCTTCACCAAGGCGGCCGCGGCGTCATCGTGGACGGTGACGTACCAGGTCGTGCTCACCGCCATGGCCAATGCTCCCGACGTGGCCATCGACAGCGGCGGCTATGCACAGGTGATCCCGGCGAACCGCTACAGCGCACTGCTCGCCTCGCCGGCCCAGTTGGGCGGTGACTACTCCGCGTACATCACGGCCGGCAACAGTGCCGACACCCACGAGTTCGCGCCCGGTCCGCTCACGTCGCAGACCATCGACGCCAACAACCAGAACATTCGCGGCCGTGCCCAGCAGAGGGGGGAAACCGAGACGGTGTCGTATGTCCCCAGCGGAGACCCTGTCGTCGCATACCTCTTGAACGACGGAGGCGCCCTGGTCCTGGTCGGGCTCAGGGCTTCGGCTCACCTGGTGGCGACCAAAGCGCCGATCACGGTTTCCATGGATGGCAAGGGCATCAGCGGACCAGCTCCAGGGAAATACCACGACATCACCTTCGAACGGGTGGTGATGAACGCCTTCGTCGACCCTCCGAAGAACAGCACCGACAGAGTGGCCGGGATCGGCGCGAACGGAGGACCGATCCGCAGCACGGGGACGCCTGCCTGAGCCACGGCCACGGCAATACCGTGTCCGTCGCGCGGCACTGCGTCACCCCGATGGCCACGCCGCAGGGGATACCTTCGGAGCAGGACGCCGAACGCAGTCGGCAGGTCGACGATCACAGGAGGAATGGACGTGAAGGTGAAGCTCGCCGCCGTGATCCTGGGTTCTACGCTGGCCATGGGCCTCGGCGTCGTCTCGGTCGCTGCCGACACCAGCGTTGCGGTCGACTCCGGCACGACTGTCGGAAGTGGCAGCACGTCCACGTCGCTGTGCGCCTCGCAGAGCACGCTGGTGCAGGTGAACGGCTCGGCAGTGGTGGACCGCAACGACTCATCCTGCACCCCGTAATCCACGGCCCCTTCAAAGTCCTGGGGTGGCGGATCGCGCCGCCCCAGGCCAACTCATCATGAAGCTCTGATGTCACTGCGATGTGTCGGCGACGGGCTTCGCGTGCCGCTCGTCAACGGTGGCGAAGTCGCCTACTCCAACCTGGACCTGGCCGCGAGCGCGCCGGCCCTCGGCAGTGTCGCGGACGCGGTCGCGGAGTTCCTGCCCTGGTACAGCAGCGTGCACCGCGGTGCGGGCTTCGCGTCCATGGTCGCCACCGCCGCCTATAAGTCCGCGCGGAGCCGGGTTGCCTCGTTCGTCGGCGCTCGTGATGCGGACGCGGTGGTGTTCACGAGGAACACGACCGAGGCGACCAACCTGCTGGCGTGGGCCCTGCCCGACGACACCGAGGTGGTGGCCTTCGCCACCGAACATCATGCCAACCTTCTCCCCTGGCGGCGGCGTGAACTGACCGTTCTGCCGCCGCCACCCACTCCCCACGCGGCCGTGGAGGAGCTGGAACGCTCGTTGGCGCGCAGAAGCGGTCGCCGCCCTCGCCTGGTCGCGGTCACCGGTGCATCCAATGTCACCGGTGAGCTGTGGCCGCTCGACGACATCGTCCGAGTCGCCCACCGGTTCGGGGCGCGTGTCGTCGTCGATGCCGCCCAGCTCGCTCCACACCGCCGGATCGACATGGACGCCTGGGACGTCGACTATCTCGCGCTGTCCGGCCACAAGTTGTACGCGCCGTTCGGCTCGGGTGTGCTCGTCGGGCGCGGCGACTGGCTGCAGAATGGCGAACCGTTCCTCGCGGGCGGAGGCGCCGTCGATTTCGTGACACCGAGCGAGGTGCTCTGGACGGAGCTCCCCGCCCGGCAGGAAGCCGGATCTCCCAACGTGGTCGGTGCCGTGGCGTTGGGAATGGCGTGCCGCACTCTCACGGACGCGGGGATGGATCGCATCGCGGTCGAGGAGCGTGTGCTGCTCGACCGGCTTCTCGGCGGTCTCGACGACATCCCGGCCGTCCAGCGGTACAGCATGTGGGGACCGGGCAGCGCGCGGATCGGTGTGGTGACGTTCAACCTCTCCGGCGTCCCGCCCGGGCTCCTCGCCGCGGTGCTGAGCGCCGAATACGGGATCGGGGTCCGCCACGGCTGCTTCTGCGCTCATCCGCTCATGGTCCATCTTCTGCGCATCGACGGTGCGACCGTGACCTCGATTCAGAGTCAGTTCCAGAACGGCCACCGGCCCATGCTGCCGGGAGCGGTGCGCGCGAGCATCGGCCTGCCCACCCAGGTCGAGCACGTCGATCGACTGCTCGCCGCGGTGCGGGAGATCGCCGAGAAGGGCCACCGCTGGGAGTACCGAGCCGTCCCGGGAACCGACGATTACGTTCCCGCTCCCGATCCCCGACCACGCCCCGCGATCGCGGCCGTATCGCCAGATCTGGTTCGATCCGGTCGTTGAACCAGGCATGGGTCAGGCCCCAGGTGCCGCCGTCCGCGCCGACTCGGTCACCTGCCACTTCGGCAAGCTCGTCGCACTGGACGGCGTCTGCTTCGCGGTTCCGGCCGGCGCGGTGGTCGGTCTGCTCGGGCCCAACGGTGCCGGCAAGACCACGATCACGGATGTGATCTGCGGGCTGCTGGCGCCGACCGCGGGTGAGGTGACGGTGTTCGGTCACGAGGTCGGGCGTCGCCACCTCCGGGAGATTCGCCGCCTGATCGGTGTCGTTCCCCAGGAGACCGCGCTCTACGACGAGCTGTCCGCGCGCGAGAACCTTCACTTCGCAGCGACGCTGTACGGCATCGCGTCGCCGCTCCGGCGGGTCGATGAGCTGCTCGCGCTGGTGGGACTGGCCACCCGTGCCGGCGAACGCTGCGACCGCCTGTCGGGAGGCATGCGCCGCCGCCTGGTCATCGCGCGCGCCCTCGTCCATGCGCCGCGCCTGCTCATCCTCGACGAGCCCACCCTCGGCGTCGACGTCGAGGCCCGCCATGAGATCTGGGGCCACCTCCGGGCGTTGCGCGACGGGGGCACCACCGTGGTGCTGGCGACCAACTACCTGGACGAGGCCACCGCCCTGTGCGACCGCGTGGTGGTGCTCCGCTCCGGCCGCGTGGTCGCCGACGGGACGCCCGGGGACCTGGTCAGCCGGGCCGGCCGGTATGTCGAGGTCGACTGCCATCCCGCCGACGTCCAGCGCCTCGCGGAGGCCCTGTACCGCCGCCGCGGGGTGCGCCTGGTGGAGGAGGAGCCGTCAGGGGTACGCGTGCACGTGAGTGGGGACGACGGCGCTGCCGAGGATGTGGTCACCGCGGCCGCGGCGCTGGCTGCGCTCGCGGGGTTCCGGACCCGGCCGCCGGACCTTGCGGAGATCTTCCGCACTCTCGAGTAGCGAGATGAGGCAGCACCTTCGCGTCGCCGCCGGCACAGCCCGGCTCGAGCTGCTCCGGATGGCCGGGTCCCGCGCGCTCCTCGTGCTCACCTTCTTCGAGGCGGTGACCTTCCTCGTCCTGGTCAGCCTGTTCGGCATCACCGGGAGCCGTGCCCCCACGGCGCTGGTCGACCAGGACGGCGGACCCTATGCGCGACTGCTCGCCTCCGACCTCGCCGCTGCGCACAACTCGTTCTCGCTGCGACCGATGGACGCGCGCAGCGCTGCCGCAGCCCTCGGCAACGGTGAGATCGCCGCCACCATCACCATCCCGGCGAGCTTCGACGCCGAGGTCAACGCCGGCAACACCGTCGCCCTCCCACTCGCCGTCGACAACGTCGACGTCGACCTCACCGACGACGTGCAGCGCGCCTTGCCCTCCGCCATCGTGTCGTTCGGCCACCAGCTCCACCTCCCCGAGCTGCGCGTGGCCGTGCAGGAGCAGGACCTGCTGGCGCACGACACCGGCTACATCCCCTACCTGACGGTGAGTGCGCTGACGCTCGACGCTCTCGTCGTCGCCGGGACGCTGGCGGCGGTGGCGGTGGCGCGGGATCGCGAAGCGCGCACGGCGCGCGTGTGGCGGACCTCGCCGGCCAGCGCCGCCGCCGTCCTGGCCGGCCGGCTCGGCGCCACCGGGCTGGTGTCACTGTTGGCGCTGGCGGTCACGGTGGGATGCGTGATCGCCGGCTACGGCGTCCGTGTGCAGCATCCTCTGGAGATGGTCGCAGCGTCGGTCGCCTGCATCGCCATCTTCACCTGCGTCGGCGCCTGGGTCGGGGCTGCGCTGCGCCGCACCATCGCGGTCGTTCCGCTGATCTTCGGGATCACCCTTCCCCTCTACATCGACAGCGGTGCGCTGGAGCCGGCTCGCTTCGACGGCGAGGTCATCTGGTGGATCGCCCACGCGTCCCCCGTGTACTACGCGGTCGGCGTCATGGAGGACGCCTTCCACGGTCTGCGGGTCACCCCCGAACCGGTGTGGCTCGACGTCGCAGCCCTTGCCGGTTTTGCCGTTGCCGCGCTGACGCTCGCATTGGTCTCGTTGCGGCGCGTCGAGGCGCACTGAGATGCGCGTGCCCTGGGCGATCGCCCGCAACGACCTCCGGCTCTGGCGGCGCTCCCCGGTGGCGATCCTGGCGGCGCTCGTGCCGCCGCTCTGCATGGCAGGGATGATTGCGGTGCTCACCGCGTCGGCGTCGCAGCAGCCTGTCGCCCTCGTGGTCCAGGACCACGGACCGCTGGCCGCCCGGCTGACCCGCGTCATCGCCGAGGACAGCGAGGCCTACGCGCTGCGCGTCACCGATGCGCAGACCGCGGCTCGCGAGCTGGACGCGCAACAGGTGGCCGCCATCGTCGTGATCCCGCCTGACTTCGACGTCCGGGTGGCGCAGGACGATGCCGTCGTGGGGCTCACCCTCGACAACGTCGACAGCGACTTCAGTGACGACATCCGTCGCACCGTCGATCGCTCCGTCGCCGAGTTCGACGCTCCTCCGCTCGGCTTCCTCGGTGAGCAGAACGGTGCGGCGCAGGGGCTGGTGCTGCCCGATGTGTACCGTGTCGCGGTGGCCGAGCACAACCTGCGACAGACCACCGTGGACTTCCTGCGTTACAACCTGGTGCCGGTGCTGGTGCTGCTGGTGATCAACGTCGGCATGCTGGGCACCGCGTTGCTGGTGGTGCACGACATCGAGCGTGGGACGGGGAGGGCGATGCTGCTCATGCCGATCTCGCGCGCGGGGCTGGTGCTCGGGCGAGTCCTCGGCGGTGCGCTGGCGACGGGTGCCGTGCTGGTGCCGATCGTCGCCATCGGTGCCGCCACCGGCCTGCTGCGGCCCGATGCCGGTCACTGGCCTGCCATCGCCGCTCTGCTCACCGTGACCACCATCGCCGCCGTGGGTCTGGGCCTGCTGCTCGCCGTCGTGCTGCGCCAGACGCGCCTCGTCGCCATGGGAGCGGTCACGGTTGGGACGTACCTCTTCCTCCTCGGTGGCGGCTTCACCACCCTGGTCTTCCTGCCCGGATGGATCCAGGCGGTGAGCCGAGCGGTCCCCACCAGCTACGCCATCGACGGGCTGCGGCAGGCGCTCTTCTACCCGGGACTCAGCGGGCTCGGCAGGGACCTTCTCGCGCTCGTCGTCGCGGCGGTCGTCGCCCTCGGGGCGGGCGTGGTCGCCATCAGCCGGACGTGGGGGAAGGCACGATGAGGGTCATGCTGCGGCGTCGGGCCGGTCACATCGCGGCCGCGCCGCTTCTGCTCACCCTCGTGCTCAGCGCCTGCGGCGAGGATGCTCCGATCCAACGGCTGACCATCCCGGTGGCGACCGCCTCGCCGGTGGCCACGATTCCCAGTCCGAGCCAGCCGGCCCCGGCGGACAGCACACCGCTGCCGGCGCCACCCCCCACCCATCCGCCGGTGCCCGTCGAGTGCAGCCCTCCGTCGGCCGAGCCGGCCAGCGCGCCCCGCGGCAGCGACCTGGTCTTCTCCGGAGCGTGCTCGTTCACCGAGTCGGGCAAGGTCTCGTGCAGCACCCAGCCGGACGACTTCCTGTTCCAGTTCTCGCGCGACACGCCCGACGGCCCGAAGCTCTATCTCCAGCTCAACGTCGAGTTCTACAAGGGACCGGGCAGCTACCCGCAGAACGTGCACGTCCTCGTCGAGATCCCCGACAACGGCACGTTGTACGAGTGGGACACGCTGAACGCAGCCGCGACCGTCGACCCGGGAGGGCGCAGCGGCTCCCTCGACAACGTCACCCTGCCGCCCGACCCCGGCACACCGACTCGGGGGACACTGACGATCAACGGGACCTTCGCCTGCGTCTAGCGGGAGGACCCGCCGCCGTGGGTCGATTGGCTGCCACCACTGGCCTCCTCCGCCGCTAGGACTCCGCCGTTCCACCCCGCGCCGGGCCGGGCCGCAGCGCCTCGACGGGGCAGAGCAGGTGTGGCCCGACGAGTCGCTGAAGCCGCGGTTCGAGCAGGTCAGCGGCGGTCTGATCGGAGCACCCCACTTCGAGCTCGACCACGTCGCCGCAGATCGCCATGCGCCGCAGCGAGTAGCGGCGGACACGCAGCATGGCGATGATCCGCTCGGCGTCGATCACGCCGTCCTGCAGGGCGAGGCGGGCGACGCTGACGACGTGCGACGCAGAGTCGTCGGAGTTGGTGGGCACAAAAAAAACCTCCCGAGTTGCCTCGGGAGGTTCGCGGACGTGAGCAGCGATCAGCCGTCTACGTCCGGGAACCTCCCGGGCGAATGATCGCGATGATCGAAAGGCTGATCGCGTGGGCCATTCCTTGATTGTACAGCCTTGAGTGTGGCGGCCTGTCGAAGGGTTTGCCTGCCGAGAGGTTCCGCTTTGAGCACGGGTCAGGCGGGGTTGTGCCTGGGGGAGGCTCTCACAAGGTCGAGGGCGAGGCCGCCACCGCTTGGTCGGCCGCGTGGTAGCTGCTGCGCACCAGCGGCCCGCTCTCCACGTGCGCGAAGCCCAGCGAGGTCCCGTACTCGCGGAGCTCGGCGAACTCCTCGGGCGTCCAGAAGCGGACCAGCGGGTGGTGCTTCAGCGACGGCCGCAGGTACTGGCCGATGGTGACGATCTCGATGTCGTGCGCGCGCATGTCGCGCAGCAGCGCCCTGCACTCCTCCATCGTCTCGCCGAGGCCGACCATGAAGCCGGACTTGGTGCGCGAGCGCGGCTCGATGCGCTTCGCCATCTGCAGCAAGCGCAACGACTGCGCGTAGTCGGCCTTGGGGCGCACCCGGCGGTAGAGCCGGGGCACCGTCTCCACGTTGTGGTTGAAGATCTCCGGAGCTTCTGCCATGACTGTCCGCAACGACGCCTCGCTGCCCTGGAAGTCGGGGGTGAGCACCTCGACGGTGGTGCCTGGCGAGAGCTCGCGGATGGCGGCGATGGTGCGCGCGAAGATGCCGGCGCCGAAGTCGGGCAGGTCGTCGCGGTCGACGCTGGTCACCACCGCGTGGCGCAACGCCATGCTGCGCACCGCCTCGGCGACCCGCCGCGGCTCGTCCTCGTCGACGTCGCCACCCCGCTTGCCGCTGGTGACGGCGCAGAAGGCGCAGGCGCGGGTGCAGACGTCGCCCAGGATCATGAAGGTGGCGGTGCCGTGGCCCCAGCACTCGGCGAGGTTGGGGCAGCGCGCCTCCTCGCAGACGGTGTTGAGCTGCATGCCGTCGACGAGCTGCTTGATGCGCGCGTGGCCGTCGCCGGCGGGCAGCTTGACGGTGAGCCACGGCGGGCGGCGCTCGACCCCCTCGGGAAGGAGGCGCTGGTGGAGCGGCCTGGAGTCCGGCGCGGCCGGACGGGGGGACACGGGGATGGGCTTCATCGCTGCTCGCCCACTCTACACTGCGACCTCCGGGCGGCAGGGAGGCGGCGGAGCCGGGCGGTTCGCCGAGGTGGCGTTGGGGCAGAATCGGGGGTGTTCATGGCCCTGACCCTCCCCCTCCCCCCGCCTCGCAACGAGCCGGTGCGCAGCTACGCGCCCGGCACCCCCGACCGCGCCGCCATCCGCGCCGCGCTGCGCGACATGGTGGCCGGCGCGCCGCACCCGCTGCCCATGGTGATCGGCGGCCGGCCGGTCGAGGGCAACGGCGGCGGGCGCATCGCCGTGAAGGCGCCGCACGACCACGCGCTGCTGCTCGGCGAGATGCCCCAGGCGTCGCCCGAGGACGTCACCGCCGCCGTTGAGGCGGCCATGGCGGCGTGGCCGGACTGGTCGCGCACGGTGTTCGAGACGCGCGCCGCCGTCTTCCTGCGTGCGGCGGACCTGCTCGCCGGGCCCTGGCGCGACCGCGTCAACGCCGCCACCATGCTCGGCCAGAGCAAGACGGTGTTCCAGGCGGAGATCGACGCGGCCTGCGAGCTCGCCGACTTCTGGCGCTGGAACGTCCACTTTGCGGCGCAGCTCTGGCGCGACCAGCCGGTCTCGCCGCCGGGGGTGTGGAACCGCACCGAGCTGCGTCCGCTGGAAGGCTTCGTGGTGGCGATCACACCCTTCAACTTCACCTCGATCGCCGGGAACCTGCCCACGGCGCCGGCGCTGATGGGCAACGTCGTGGTCTGGAAGCCGGCGCCGACGCAGCAGCTCGCCGCCTCGGTGATCATGGACGTGCTGGTCGCGGCGGGCCTTCCCGACGGGGTGGTCAACATGGTCACCGGGCACGGCGCAGGTGCCCTCGACGTGGCCCTGCGCGACCCACGGCTTGCCGGCGTCCACTTCACCGGCTCGACCCCGACCTTCCGTGCCCTCTGGCGTTCCATCGGCGACAACCTCGACCGCTACAGGACCTATCCGCGCCTGGTCGGGGAGACGGGCGGCAAGGATTTCGTGATCGCGCACGAGTCGGCGTCGGAGGAGGAGCTGCTGGTGGGGCTGCTGCGCGGCGCCTTCGAGTACCAGGGACAGAAGTGCTCGGCGGCGTCGCGGGCGTACGTGCCCGAGCCGCTCTGGCGCCGGCTGCGGGGACGGCTGGCCGGCGCCACGGAGTCGCTGCCCATGGGCGACGTATCCGACCTCTCCAACTTCATGGGTGCGGTGATCGACGAGCGCGCCTTCCGCAAGCACGAGGAGGCGCTGCTGGCAGCGCGCGGCGACCCGCACCTGCGCACCGTCGCCGGTGGCGAGGCGGACGCGTCGCAGGGCTGGTTCGTCCGCCCCACCATCTTCGAGACCGACGACCCCACCCACGACCTCATGCAGCGCGAGCTGTTCGGACCGATCCTCACCGTGTACCCGTATCCCGACGGGCGGTGGGACGAGGCGCTGCGCCTCGTCGACGAGACCTCGCCGTACGCGCTGACCGGCGCGGTGTTCGCCCGCGATCGCGGTGCGGTGGAGCAGGCGATGGCGCGGCTGCGCGACGCGGCAGGCAACTTCTACGTCAACGACAAGCCGACCGGCGCGGTGGTGGGACAGCAGCCCTTCGGCGGCGCCCGGGCCAGCGGCACCAACGACAAGGCGGGGTCGATGGCCAACCTGGCGCGCTGGGTGTCGCCGCGGGCGATCAAGGAGACGTTCGTGCCGCCGACCGACTGGCGCTACCCGCACATGGACGCGGACTGAGGCGGTGGACGTCGTCGCCGCCGTCAAGGGCAGCAACCCCACCACCATGGGCACCGTGGCGGTGGTCGTCGTCCTCGCCTTCCTCGCCGTGCTCTACTTCGCGCCGACCATCGTCGCCGTGGCCACCCACTCCCGCAACCTGGTCGCCGTCGTGCTCGTCGACACGCTGCTGGGATGGACCTTCCTCGGCTGGATCGCCGCCTGGGTCCTCTGCTTCACCGGCCGCAACGACCAGTACCCGGCCGGCTACGCCTGGCCCACCGCCGCTCCCGGCGCGCACGGCCTGTCACCCGACGGCCTCTTCTGGTGGGACGGCGTCGCCTGGCGCGACACGCGCGTCGTGGCCCCGCCGAGCGCACCGCGCAGCCCCGACGGTTACTGGTGGTGGGACGGCATGCGCTGGCGCCCGGCACCGCCGCCCCCGCCGCACTCCTAGCGGCTGCTGACATCTCCGCGCAGGCCTGAACGGCGCGCGACTCAGCCGTGACATGCTGACCGCGCGGTCAGTCGTCGATCGCCCATAGGATGGCGCTCTCTCCAACTTCAGAGGGCATGGTCATGCTGGCGGATGCGACGACGGACGCAGCGAACGCGGCAGCGGGCGCACTTGCGATCTACGTGATCGTGGGCCTCGCGCTGTACTTCCTCCCCACCATCGTGGCGCTGTCGCGTCACTACCGGGGCAGCGGCTCGGTGATCGTGATCAACCTGCTCCTCGGCTGGACGCTGATCGGCTGGATCGTCGCCCTGGCCATGGCCTTCGGCTCCAACCAGCGCGAGACCCAGGTGGTCGTCTACGCGCAGGGCAGCGGCTATCCGAGCGCGACGCCTGCACCTGCAACGCACATGTCGCCCGACGGGCGCTTCTGGTGGGACGGCACGGCATGGCGCGACAGCACCGCCTCGGCGCCCCCCACCGCTCCGCGCTCGGCCGATGGCGCCTACTGGTGGGACGGTGCAGCATGGCGCGCCATGCCCGTCGCTGCGATCGCAGCCCCTCTGACCGACCTGGCCCCCGCCGACAGCTAGCGGATCACCAGAGGGCGGCGGAGTCGTCGATCGACTCCAGGGTGTCCTTGACGCTGCGGAGGAAGCGGGCGGCGGCGAGGCCGTCGTTGACGCGGTGGTCGAAGGAGATGCAGAGGTTCATCATCGAGCGCACCGCGATGGCGTCGTCGTCGACGACCACCGGGCGCTTGACGATGGCGTCCATCACCAGGATCGCCGCCTGCGGCTGGTTGATGATCGCCTGCGACATCACCGTGCCCAGGGCGCCGGCGTTGTTGAGGGTGAAGGTGCCCCCCTCGACATCCTCGATGCGCAGCCGGCCGTTGCGGGCCCGCTCGGTGAGGTCGGCGGCGGCGAGGGCGAGGCCGGCCATGCTGAGGCGGTCGGCGCCCCGGATCACCGGCACCACCAGCCCGTCCTCCAAGGCGACGGCGAGGCCGAGGTTGACGTCGTTCCTGAGGACGACGCCCTCGTCGGTCCAGGTGGCGTTGAGGCTCGGGTTCTGGCGCAGGGCGGCCACAACTGCTTTGGCCACGAATGGCAGGAAGGTGAGGTCGGCGCCGTGATGGCGGCGGAAGTCCTCGCGCTGCCTGGCGCGGACGCGGGCGACGCGGGTCATGTCGACCTCGACCATCGTCCAGGCGTGGGGCGAGGTGAGGACGCTGCGCGACATGTGCTCGGCGATGGCGCGGCGCATGGGGGTGAGGGGGAGCAGGGTGTCGCCTGCCGCCTGAGGAGCGGCCGCAGGAACGGGGCGTGGGGCCTGCGGGGGCGCAGGTGCGGCTGCCTGGGCGGTGGCCTCGGCGCGGCGGGCGGCGACGCCGCCGGGGGGTGGGGCGGCCTCGCCGGAGTCACGGCGCTGGACGTACTCGAGGACGTCCTTCTTGGTGATGCGGCCGTTGATGCCGCTGCCGCTCAGCCGGGTGAGGTCGACGGCGTGCTCGCGGGCGAGCATGCGGACGGCGGGGGTGAGGTGGAGACCGGGGGCTGCCGGAGCGCCCTGTGGCGCGGGAGCGCTTGCGACAGCGGCGGGATTCGCGGGGGTCGCCGCCGTTGCACCGGCGCCGCCCGCCGCCGGAACCTCCTGGCGCGTTCCGGCACCAACCGCTTCAGCAGGCCGAGCCTCCTCCGCCGCGGCCGGCTCCTCCGCAGCTCCCTCGATCCTGCAGATCTCGCCGCCCACCGGCACCACGGTGCCCTCGACGGCGAGATGCTCACCCATGACGCCCGCAACGGGTGAGGGGATCTCCGCGTTCACCTTGTCGGTGGTCACCTCGGCGATGGACTCGTAGCGCTCGACGGGATCGCCCGGCTGCTTGAGCCACTGCGTGATCGTCCCCTCGGTGACGGACTCGCCGAGCTGCGGCATGGTGACGGTGACGGCCATCAGTACGCCGCCAGCTCGCGAAGCCGGGTCTCGATCTTCGCCGGGGTGAGCATGTAGAACTCCTCGAGCGGCGGCGAGAAGGGCACGCCGGGGATCTCCGGGCCGCCGAGGCGCATCACCGGTGCGTCGAGATATTCGAAGCACTCCTCGGCCACGATCGCGGCCACCTCCGACGCCACCGACACGGCCAGGTTGGCCTCCTGCACCACCAGCACCTTGCCGCACTTGCGCGCGGTGGCGGTGATCTGCTCGCGGTCGAGCGGTCGCAGGGTGCGCAGGTCGACGACCTCGCAGGAGAAGCCGTCCGCCGCCAGCCTCTCGGCGGCGTCGACGCAGAAGTGCGACATCAGCCCGTAGGAGAAGATGGCGATGTCCTCGCCCTCGCGCAGGACGCGGGCGCGACCGATCTCCTCGACGTAGTCGCCGTCGGGCACCTCACCCTTGATCAGGCGATAGGCCCGCTTGTGCTCGAAGTAGAGCACCGGGTCGGGGTCGCGGATGGCCGCGCGCAGGAGGCCCTTGGCGTCGTGCGGCGTCGACGGCACCACCACCTTCAGCCCCGGCACGCCGCAGAAGATCGCCTCGATCGACTGCGAGTGGTACAGCGCGCCGTGCACGCCACCGCCGAACGGCGCGCGCACCACCATGGGCACGTTGAAGTCGTTGTTGGACCGGTAGCGGATCTTGGCGGCCTCGCTGATGATCTGGTCGACCGCCGGCATGATGAAGTCCTGGAACTGGATCTCGGCGATGGGGCGCATGCCGTTGATGGCGGCGCCGATGGCCACGCCGACGATCGCCGACTCGGCGAGCGGCGTGTCGATGACGCGCATCTCGCCGAACTCCGTGTGCAGCCCCTCGGTGGCCTTGAACACGCCGCCCTTGACGCCGACGTCCTCGCCCATCACGATGACGCGCTCGTCGCGGCGCATCTCGTCGCGCATGCCTTCGCGGATCGCCTCGATGTAGGTCTTGACGGCCATCGTGCGCTACTCCCCGTACACGTGGAGCAGCGCCGACTCGGGCGAGGGCAGCGGCGCCGCCTCCGCCTCCTGCAGGGCCTTGTCGACCTCGCGCATCACCTCGGCGCGCACCTCCTCGGCGTCGCCGGGCTGCAGCACGCCGGCCTCCTCCAGGGTCTGCCGGAAGCGCAGCACGCAGTCGTGCTTCTTCTCCTCGGCGAGCGCCTCGCGCGTCTTGTAGACGCGGTCGTCGTCGTCCGACGAGTGCGGGGTGAGACGGGCCACCTTGGCCTCGATGAGCGTCGGTCCCTCGCCGCGACGGCCGCGCTCGACCGCCTCCTTCATCGCCGCATAGCACGCGATGGGGTCGCCGCCGTCGACGATGACGCCGGGCATGCCGTAGGCGCGCGCCCGCTCGGCGACGTCCTTGAGCGGCATCTGCTTGTCCCAGGGCACGCTGATGGCGAAGCCGTTGTTCTCGACGACGGTGATCAGCGGCAGGTGGTGCACCGCGGCGAAGTTCAGGCCCTCGTGGAAGTCGCCCTCGGACGTGCTCCCCTCACCGAGGGAGGTGAAGGCCACCGCATCCTCGCCGCGCACCTTCGCGGCCAGCGCCGCGCCCGCGGCGTGCAGCACCTGGGTGGCCACCGGGGAGCCGCCGGTGATGATGTTGAGGCGGCGGCAGCCGAAGTGCGAGGGCATCTGGCGCGAGCCGCTGTTGGGGTCGTCGGCGCGCGCCATGGTGGCCAGCAGGTGGTCCCTCGGCGTCATGCCGAGCACCAGCGTCACGGCGAGGTCGCGGTAGTACGGCGCCGCCCAGTCGTAGCCGGGGCGCAGCGCCATGGCGATGCCGACCTGGGCCGCCTCGTGCCCCTGGCACGAGATGACGAAGGGCGCGCGCCCCTGGCGGTTGAGCACCCACATGCGCTCGTCGAGCACGCGGGCACGGACCATGTGCCGGAACATCGTGCGCAGCGCCTCGGCGTCGAGCCCCGCCTTCTGCGCCGCATCCTCTTTCGCTACAGCCACTCTCTTCGTCACTCCAACCGGTTTCAGATGTGGATGGCCTCGCCGCTCACCGCCAGCGCGGCCTCACCGATGACCTCGCTCAGCGTCGGGTGCGGCGCCACGGCGCGCCCCACCTCGAACGGCGTCGCCTCGAGAAGCATGCCCAGGGCGGGTCCCGCGATCAGCTCGGTCACCTCGTGGCCGACGACGTGCACGCCCAGGACGTCGTCGGTGCGCGCGTCGGCGACCACCTTGCAGAAGCCCTCGCCCTCGCCCCAGATCAGCGCGCGGGCGTTGCCGCGCATCGGCATGACGCCGCAGCGCACCTCGTGGCCGGCCTGCCTGGCCTCCTCCTCGGACAGCCCGATCGACCCGATCTGCGGCGTGCAGTACGTGGTGCGCGGCACCAGCCGTGGCTCCAGTGGGTGGGGGGTGCGCCCGGCGACCGCCTCGGCGGCGATGACGCCCTCGTGCATCGCCTTGTGGGCGAGCAGCAGGCCACCGGCCATGTCGCCGACGGCGTGCACGGCGTCGACGTTCGTGCGCATCCTGGCGTCAACTGTGACGAATCCGCCGGCGACGTCGATGCCGCAGGATTCCAAGCCGGCGTCCTCGACGTTGGCGCGACGTCCAACCGCGACCAGCAGCACCTCGGCGTCGAGACGCTGCTCGCCGCCGTCGCCGCCGGCAACCGTCATCGACACGCCGCCCTCGCTCTGCGCCACCGACGAGGCGTCGAGCCGGGTGCCCACCAGGCAGCGGATGCCGCGCTTCTCGAAGGCGCGCTGCAGCTCGGCGCCGACGTCCGCGTCCTCCAGCGGGACCAGCCGCGGCAGCATCTCCACCACCGTCACCTCGGCGCCGAGGCTGCGCCACAGCGAGGCGAACTCGACGCCGACGGCCCCGCTGCCCAGCACCACCGCCGAGCGCGGCACGTGGTCGAGGCGCAGCGCCTCGTCGCTGCTGATCACGTGGCGGCCGTCGAGGTCGAGGCCGGGAAGCGAGCGCGGACGCGAGCCGGTGGCGAGGATCACCGCAGCCGCTTCGATCTCGTCGCGGCCCTCGACGGCGACGGCGCCGGGCGCGACCAGGCGGCCGCGGCCCGGGACGAGGTCGACGCGGTTCTTGCGCAGCAGGAACTCGACGCCCTTGTGCAGGCGGGAGACCACCTCGTCCTTGTTGCGCGAGGCGGCGGCGTAGTCGACCGCGGGCGTGGCGGTGACGCCGAGGCGCTCGCCGGCGGCGATGGAGTCGACCAGCGCGGCGGTCTGCAGCAGCGCCTTGGTGGGGATGCAGCCACGGTGGAGGCAGGTCCCCCCGACCTTCTCCTCCTCGACGAGCGCGGTGCGGAGGCCGAGCTGGGCGGCGCGGATGGCGGCCACGTAGCCTCCGGAACCTCCGCCGAGCACGACGAGATCGAAACGTTCCGGCACTGCAGGGCCGAGCTTACACCCGGCGGACCGCGTCCACGGCCAGAACCTACGCGGCCGCGGGCTGCGGCTGGAGGAGCTGCAACGCGGCCTGGAGCTGGGGATCCTGGGAGGGGTCCACGCTCTGGGCGTCGATGCGGAACTGGTCGTCGGTGTTGGGCAGGGCGACGGTGCGGTCGGGGGTGATGCCGGTGCCGTCGATGCTCTCCCCGTCGGGGCCGAACCAGCGCTCCACGGTGAGGTGGAGGTCGGCGCCCCCGGGGAGGGGGAAGTCCTCCTGCACCGAGCCCTTGCCGAAGGTCTTCTCGCCGACCAGCTGGCCGCGGTCGTAGTCGTGCAGCGCGGCGGCGACGATCTCCGAGGCGCTGGCGCTGTCGCCGTCGACGAGGACGACGAGCTTCTGGGTCAGCGCCACGCCACCGCTCAGGATGGTGTCGTGCTCCACCTTCTGCGCGGTGCTGGGCACGCCCAGCGGGTTGCCGGTGCTGGTGGTCATGCGACCGCGGCGCACCACGACGTCCTGCTCCTTGCCGGGGACGGGCCGGAGGAACTCCGAGGCGATGCTCTGCGCCTCGCTGACCAGGCCGCCGGGATTGCCGCGCAGGTCGAGGATCACCGAGGTGGCCCCGCCATTCAGGCCGTCCTGGAGCTGCTTCTTGAAGTCGGCACCCGAGTTCTCGTCGAACCCGGTCACCTCCATGTCGAGAACCGGGCCGAAGCGCTGCGAGTACACCGCGGGGATCTGCAGGTTCTGGCGCGTCACCGTGACGCTGAGCGGCTGACCCTTGCGCAGCACGCCAATCGTCACCTGCGTGCCGGGGTCGCCGCGCACCAGGGAGGCGGCGGTGTTGAGGCGGCTGTTGACGTCGGGGACCTGCTGCGCCAGGTTCCTGCCGTTGACGGTGGCCAGCACGTCGCCGTTGCGCAGCCCCGCCTTCTCCGCGGGCTGGTTGTGCAGCACGTCCTCGATGACGATCTCGGTGGGCGTGGCGTTCTGCGCGCAGATCGTCTCACCGGCGCAGCGCGCCTCCAGGGCGATGCCGATGCTGCCGTTGCGCTGGCCGCTCAGGTTCGACTGCAGCTGCGCGTACTGGTCGGCGGTGTAGTAGTTGCTGAAGCGGTCGTTGTAGTCGTCCTTCAGCTTCTGGATGATCCCCGTCTCGGCGCCCTGCGTGCCGGTGTCGGCGCTCAGGCCGCGCAGCACGTACTCCTGCTGGATCACCCGCCAGGTCGCCGCGATGGCGGACTCGTCGACGTTGTTGCCCTGGCCGATGCGCGGGAAGATGCGGTTGATGACGCCGGCGGCGTCACCCGTGGCCAGGTTGTTGACAGCGAGGCCGGTGACGTAGCACGCCGCCAGCACCAGCACACCGACGACCAGCCCCTGGCGCCTCGGTCGACCCGGCTGGGCTTCCCTCGGCTCGGGGGGGTCCGGGATCACGGCAGGTAATTTAGGGGATTCACCGGGGTGTCGTTGAGCCGGACCTCGAAGTGGAGATGGGGGCCGGTGGAGTTGCCCGTCGAGCCCTCGTAGCCGATCGTCTGGCCGCGGCCCACCGCCTGGCCGTTGCCCACCGCGAACGAGGCCAGGTGCCCGTACACCGAGACCCAGCCGTTGCCGTGGACGATGATCACGTGGTTCCCGTAGCCGTAGCTCGAGTAGTACGTGTAGGCGATGCCGGCGTCGCCGGCGCCGACCGGCGTGCCCCACGGCGCGCCGATGTCGATGCCGGTGTGGAAGTGGCGGGACGGGCAGTTGGGGTCGTAGTTCTCGAACTGATACGGCGTGCAGCCGAAGCCCTGGGTGATGGGGCCCTGCTCGGGCCAGACGAAGCGGCCGTTGCCGCCGCCCTGCCTCGCCGCCGCCGCCTGCGCCGCCTTGATGTCGGCGATCTCCTGGTCGAGCTCCTTGGCGGACTGCTCGGCGAGGGCAAGCTGCTGCGCGTCGTACGCCTGGGTCGCCTGCAGCGAGGCCTCGGCGACCTGGCGGGCGCTCTGCTGCGCGTCGAGGATGTCGGCCTGGTACTTGAGGCCGGCCAGCGTCTGCTTCTCCTCGGCCTGCTTGGCGGTGATCTCGGCCACCAGCTGGTCGACGCGCTGCTCCTCGTTCATCACCGCGGTCAGCGTGTCCTGCTGCGAGCCCGCCAGCCGGCGCAGGTCGATGAGCTGCTGCCAGAACTGGTTGAAGGTCTTCGAGCCGAGCACCTTGTTGAACATGCTGGTCTCGCCCTGCTTGTAGATGTAGACCAGCTGCCCTGCCAGCTCCTGCTTGTCGACCGCCAGCCGCGCCCGGGTGTCGGCGAGCTGCTTCTGGGCGGTGTCGAGGTCGACGCCGATCTGGGCAAGCTTCGCCTGGGCGTCGCTGATGCTCTGCTCGGTCTGCTGGATCTGCAGGTCGATGGACTGGATGGTCAGCTGCAGCCGGGTCTCCTGGTCCCTGGCGGCGGCGATCTGCTGCTGCAGCGACTTGATCTGGCCGCCCACCGCGTTGCGCTTGGCCTGCGCGTCGCTGAGCTGGTCGGCGCTGACCGGGCGCACCCCCGGCACCGCCACCATGGCACCGACCACCACGAGGAGCATCAGCAGGCCGAGGCTGCGGGGGCGGGGGGACGGAGACATCGCCTGGCTCTCCGGTGGTGGGACGGTGGCTGTGACGTTTGGGTTGAGCTTGTCTGGAACGTTCGGGGCGCTAGACGGCCAGGAAGCGGCGGACGCCGAGGTAGCTGCCCAGCGCGCCGAGCAGGATACCCGCACCGCCCGTGGCAAGCAAGATCACGACCAGGTAGGCGCCGTCGAACTGGAGCGGGAAGAAGAGCAGCTTCTGGTGCAGCGTGCTGACCAGCACGTTGTAGCCGACGGCGACCAGAACTCCCGCGACGACGGCCGCCAGCACGCCGCCGAGCATGCCCTCCAGCAGGAAGGGCCAGCGGACGAACCAGTCGGTGGCACCGACCAGCTTCATGATCTCGATCTCGCGGCGGCGCACGTAGACCGCCGTCCTGATCGTGTTCATGATGATGACCAGGGAGATGAAGAAGAGCACCACCACAACCACCGCGGCGATCAGCGAGATGGCGAAGATGAAGCTGTTGAGCTTGTTGATCACGTCGGGGTTGTAGTCGGTGGCCAGGTCGCCCTGCTGCACGATCGGCGTGCTGGTGGCCAGGTCGTGGATGGCCTGCAGGTCGCTCATCTTCCGCAGCGTCACGTTGAGCGACGCCGGCAGCGGGTTGCTGCCCAGCACGCGCAGCGACTCCGCGAACGTCGCCTCCTGCTGGGCCGCCTCCTTGGCCGCCTGGTCCTTGTTCATGAAGCTGACCGACTGGATGCGCGGGTCGTGCTGCAGCCGGCTCTGGAAGTCGGCGATCTGCGCCAGCGAGGCGCCGTCGTCGAGGTAGATGCGGATGTTGCTCGCCCTGGACTGCTCGGTCTGCAGCACCTGGTTGATGGTGTGCCGGCCCAGCGCGGTGCCGCCGACCATGAGCAGGATCAGCCCCATGGTGAACACCGCCGCCAGCGAGACGCCCAGGTTGCGGCGGAAGTTCTGCACGGCGCTGAGGGCGGCGAAGTGCAGGCTGGCGAGGACCCGCCTCATATGGTGGCCTCGCCTTCCTTGAGGTACTGGCCCTCCATCTCGTCGCGCACCACCCGGCCGTTCTCGATGGCGATGACGCGGCGGCGGACCAGGTCGACGACCTCGCGGTTGTGCGTGGCCATCAGCACGGTGGTGCCGCGGTGGTTGATCTGCAGGAGCAGCTGCACGATGCCCCAGGAGGTGTCGGGGTCGAGGTTGCCGGTGGGCTCGTCGGCCAGGAAGATGCGCGGCCGGTGCACCAGGGCGCGGGCGATGGCGACGCGCTGCTGCTCGCCGCCGGAGAGCTCGTCGGGGAACTTGGTGAGCTTGTCCTCGAGGCCGACGATCCAGAGCGCCTCCTCCACCTTCTCCTTGAGGTGGCGCTGCCCCGGCCGGGTGACCTGCAGCGCGAAGGCGACGTTCTGCGCCACCGTGGAGCGGGGCAGCAGCTTGAAGTCCTGGAAGACGATGCCGAACTTGCGCCGCAGCTTGGGCAGCCGGCGCCGGGGCATGCGGGTGATCTCCGAGCCGTCCACGAAGATGCGCCCGCTGGAGGCGACCTCCTCGCGGATGAGCAGCCGCACCAGGGTCGACTTGCCCGCCCCCGAGGCGCCCACCAGGAAGACGAAGTCCTTCTGGTAGATGGCCAGGTCGACGTCGCGCAGGGCGATGGTGCCGTTGGGGTAGGTCTTGCCGACGCCGTGGAAGGAGATGACCGGGCGCAGGGCGGGATCGGCGGCCAGTGCCGGCCGGGGGAGCGTGAGAACGCTCATCAGGTCAACCTGAGGGGTGGGTGGACGGAGGAGCGCCCCGGGGATGGGCGGGGCGATTGCGTCGTCGGTGCGTGCAGGGGAACGCTCCGGAGCCAGGGATGGCTCGCTGCTGTGGCGTGGAGGGCGATTGGGACCGGTCCCTGGTCGCAGCCGAGTATAGCCGGGGTTCTCGCCAGATGGGCCAGGGGGCTCCGGCTTCGACCGGGCTGTGACCGGGCCCTGACGGCACTGTGTGCGCCCTACCTCGCGCCGTCGTCGCCGTCCTGCCCCACCTGCCAGCGCAGGTAGCCCTCGATGAAGGGGTCGAGCGCCCCGTCGAGCACCGCCTGGGCGTTGCCCACCTCCACCCCGGTGCGGTGGTCCTTGACCATCGTGTACGGCTGCAGCACGTAGGAGCGGATCTGCGAGCCCCACTCCGCGGGCATCGACTCGCCCTTCAGCTCCGCGAGGTGCTCGGCGTGGGCCGCCTGCTGGAGGGCGAGCAGCCGGGAGCGCAGCACCCGCCAGGCCACGTCGCGGTTCTGCTGCTGGGAGCGCTCGTTCTGGCAGGTCACCACCACCCCGGTGGGGATGTGGGTGAGCCGCACCGCGCTGGAGGTCTTGTTGACGTGCTGCCCGCCGGCGCCGCTGGAGCGGAAGACGTCGGTGCGCACGTCGTCGGGGTTGATCTCGACGCTGACGTCGTCCTCGATCTCGGGGCTGACCTCGACCAGCGCGAAGCTCGTGTGGCGGCGGTGCGCCGAGTCGAAGGGGCTGAGCCGGACCAGGCGGTGCACGCCGCGCTCGGCCCTGAGGCGTCCGAAGCTGCGGTCCCCGCCGATGCGCACCGTGGCCGACTTGATCCCCGCCTCCTCCCCCGCCGACTCCTCCAGGAACTCGACGTCGAGCCGGTGCTCCTCGGCCCAGCGCAGGTACATGCGCAGCAGCATCTCCGCCCAGTCCTGGGAGTCCGTCCCGCCGGCCCCGGCGTGGACGCTGACGAGGGCCGGGTTGTCCGAGTAGGGGTCGTTGTAGAGGAGGTCGATCTCGCGTTCGCCGAGCTCCTTCTCCAGGGCATCGAGGTCGCCGCCCAGCTCGGCCGCCATCGCCTCGTCGGGCTCGGCGTCGAGCAGCTCGGCGAGATCGCGCGCGTCCTGGGCGCGCTGCAGCAGGGAGTCCCAGCGGGCGATCTCCTCGCGGAGGCGGCTGGCGTCCTGGGTCAGGCGGCCGGCGCGGCGGGGGTCGTCCCAGAGCGAGGGGTCGCTGATCTCGCGCTCCAGCTCCTCGAGCCGGGCGCGCTTGCCTGGAAGGTCAAAGGTGCTCCCGGAGCTGGGTGACCTTCTCGTACAGGGCCGTCGACCGGGTGCTCAGCTCGCTCATGGTCGGCAATCCTACCCAGGCGGCGGGGAGGCGACCACCTGGACGACGTCGGAGGGCGCCTCGACGGCGTCGTCGGCGCGGCGCACCCGGGCGAGGAAGTCGCCGCGATCGGTGAGGCGGCGGAGCGGGGGGACGCCTGCAGCCGCGGCGCGGACGGGCAGGCCTGCGAAGGCGTCCTCCTGGTGCGGCTCGGGGAGCACCTCGACGGCGCAGCCGAGCGCAGCAAGCGCGTCCCAGACGTCGCCGGCGGTGTTGCCCAGGCGCTCCAGGCAGTGGGAGTTCACCTCGACCAGCAGGGTGGGCCTGTGCCGCTCCACGGTGGCGCGCATGCCGGCCAGCGCCTGCGGCTCGGCGCCCTCGATGTCGAGCTTCACCACCGTGAGCCGGCCCAGCTCGAGCCCGGACGCGACCAGGTCGTCGAGCGCGGCGCAGGGCACGGCGTCGGCGGCGGTCGAGGCAGCCGCCAGATGGGCGTAGGCCAGGCCCTCGGAGACGAGGCTGAAGGAGCGTCGCTCCGTCGCGTTCCAGAGAGCCTCGGGGCGGACCTCGGCCTCGACGGCATTGCGGGCCAGGTTGGCGCGGAGCAGCTCGCGCGTCTCGGCGCCCGGCTCGAAGGCGACCACCCGGCCACCCGGCGCCGTGGCCCTGGCCGCCGCCACCGAGAACCAGCCGAGGTTGGCGCCACCGTCGAGGAAGGTGTCACCGGGCCGGAGAAGGGCGAACAGGAGCCGGGTCAGCGCCGGCTCCCAGGCGCCCCGCGCCGCCACCAGCGGGGCGACGAAGGACTGCTCGCCGCAGGGACCGCCCATGCGGATCGGCGAGCCGTCGGGGAGCTGGGAGCCGAGCACGATCTCGCCGTCGAGCCGGGAGAGCAGCGGGATCACCCGGTCGACCCGAGACGCGAACTCCTCCGACTCGGCCAGCTCGGCGAGGAACGCCGACCAGGGAAGGCCCGCCCGCAGGCGGCGGCGCCACTGCCGCAGCCCCGCCTCGTCCGGGGCGCGCCGGAGCAGGCCGCGGTAGGCGGCGCGGATCAGCGGGTCGGCCACCGCCGCGGCGGCGGCACGCCGCATGACGCCTGTAGCCCTGTTGCTTCTCATGATAGTATCGATATCAGTATCAAGCCCGGAACGAGCATGCGAGGTAGCAGATCATGCCCGGCAAGAGCCACGGTCCGTCCGTCAAGAACCCCAAGCAGTACGAGGGGCTGCGCGACAAGGGGATGTCGAAGCAGCGCGCGGCGGCGATCAGCAACGCCAACGCAGGCAACGGCAACGCCTCGTCCCGCAAGGGCGGCCGCAACAGCCACAAGTAGGCGCGGCGGCGGCCCGCTGCGCTACAAGAGAGCACCGTGCTGCACATCAGCGGGCCGCAGTGGGTGCTCTGGGTGCACGTCGTGGCGGCGTGCATCTGGATCGGCGGGCAGGTCACCGTCGCGGCGGTGATCCCTCTGCTCCGCGGCCGCGACGCCGCGGACGGCGGGGCCCTCGCCACCGCGGTGGGCCGCCGCTACCAGGCGGTGGCCTGGCCCGCCTTCGCCGCACTTGCGGTCACCGGTGTCATCAACGTCGGCAACGCGGGACTGCAGTGGTCGCATCTGCTCGGCAGCGCCGCGGGACGCACGCTGGCGGTCAAGCTGGGCCTGGTGGCGCTGTCGGGCGCGGCCGCCGCGGTGCACGCTTTCGTGCAGGCCCCGCGCCGGCGCAGCGCAATGTGGTCGGCGACGCTCGGCTCGCTCAGCCTCCTCGCCGCCGTCGTCGCGGCGCTCTACGGCGTGGCGATCGCCGGCAGCTAGGCGAGCCGGGCGCTGAGCCCGCGACGGCGGCGGACGCCGCGGTCGAGCGGCGCGAAGATCAGCGCGTCGATGAGCACGCCGACGGCGAGGATGAGGCCGATCGACATCAGCATCAGCGGCATGTTGATCTGGGCGCGCCCCGTGTCGAGGAGCTGGCCGAGGCCGAGCCCGAGGTCACCGCCGTTGACGATCAGCTCGGCGGCCATCAGCGAGCGCCAGGAGAACGACCACGCCTGCTTCAGCCCGGCGACGTATCCCGGCAGCGCCGCGGGCAGGACGATGTAGCGATAGCGCGCCAGGCCGCGCGCACCCATGGCGTCGCCCACGCGCAGCAGCAGCGGTGGGATCTGGTCGACGGCCGCCACCATGCCGCCCGCGATCGAGGGCAGCGCGCCCATGACGACGACGAAGAGGATCGTCGTCTGCGAGAGCCCGAACCAGAGGATGCCCACCGGCGCCCAGGTCACCGAGGGCAGGCTCTGCAGCGCGGCGATCAGCGAGCCGATCGCGATGCGCACCACCTGCACGCGGGCGACGAGGAGTCCCAGCGGCGTGCCGATCAGCACCGCCAGCGCGTAGCCCTCGCCGCCGTGGAGGATGCTCGTCGAGACGGCGGTGGTGACGTTGCCCTTCTGCCACTGCAGCACGAGCGCCGCCCACACGTCGCCGGGCGAGGGGATGATGAAGCTGGACTGCAGCTTGAGCGCGTACACCAGCTGCCAGACGCCGAGCAGGACGCCGAAGGCGACCAGCTTGGGGATGGTGACGCGCGCCAGCCGCCGCGGCCAGGGCGTCGTCCCGATCGCGGGAAGATCGAGCTGGTCGAGACCGGACTCGACCTGCGCGGTGCGCGCGTCAGTGACGGCCATGCCGTCCGATCTCCTCGCGCAGCCGGTCGGTGATCAGCACGCTGAGCGCGCCGACCTCGGGCGACTCGATGCGGCGCGGGCCCGTGATGTCCACGTCCCACTCCGCGACGACTCTCCCGGGACGGGACGAGAGCATCACCACGCGATCGCCGAGGCGCACCGCCTCGCGCACGTTGTGGGTGACGAAGACGATGGTGATCCCGGTGCTGGCATGGATGCGCGCCAGGTCCTCGTGCAGCACGTCGCGGGTGAT
>Ga0209810_1000857_pt1 | contig 55260 bp, 49 predicted proteins | sample Coa_R1_7_FD_187159 | JGI IMG/M metagenome (GOLD analysis project Ga0209810, IMG submission 187159) | Surface soil microbial communities from Centralia Pennsylvania, which are recovering from an underground coalmine fire - Coalmine... | ecosystem: Environmental > Terrestrial > Soil > Unclassified... | reverse complement strand
TTCGACATCCCCGCAAAAATGGCGCATGATGTCCACCGTATGGGGATGGAGGGCCTTGAGCTGGAAATAAGGCGAGCTCTCCACCGGGTTGTAAATCCACATGCCCATGTTGATAAACAGCAGATGACCGAGACGGCCTTCCTCTTGCCACCGCTTGGCCAGCCGGGCGGCGGGAGTGAAGCGGTGGTTGAAATTGACCCCCAGACACAGCTTCTTCTCGCGCGCCTTCGCCACCATCTCTTCGGCCTGGGCGATCTCGTTGCTGATGGGCTTCTCGCAGAGCACATGGCAGCCGGCTTCCAGGGCCTGCATGGTCGGCAGGTAGTGGTCGCTGCCATACTCATAGCCGCCGGTGGCGACGCTGACCATATCGGGCCGGAGAGCCTGCAACATCTCGCAAGCATCCAGGAAGCTAGGCACCCCCAGCCGTTCAGCCGCAGCCTGAGCCCGTTCCGCCTGAATATCGCACACGCCTACCAACTGGGCGAGAGGATTCTCCTGATAGATCCGGGCATGCAGATTCCCAATAGGTCCCATCCCGATTACCGCTACTCGTACCATGCTCCTGCCTTCTTCTCTCCTTCCGCCAGATTTTGCCGCTAGACTACGCCAGACTGGATCTGAATCGCGCGTGGGCGCACCGTGTTCTCTGCGGCCTGCCGATTTCTTATTACTTTCTGCTAAGGAGATTATTCGGGTTTCCGGCGGGTTATTCCTCTACCCTTCGGGCGGTGGGTCGGCGTTATTCGAGGCCGCGCAGGCCCTTCGGTCCGTAAACTTCTTCCTCCACACAAACGGCCAGACTTTCAAGATATTCACCGAACGAGCCGGCATAAGGAATGTGGCGCTCTCGATCCACGGCCTGGGCGCATTCGGCTGCATCGCGCAGCGCTTTGGCCAGCGCCCGGGATTTTTCGCTGCCAAGCAGCGGAAGAGGCACCTCCGTGTCCGATTCTCGTGAGGCAGGCAGGAGGGTTTCCCGGAGACAGGGCAGCGCATGGGCCGCGCGCAGGTGCAGGGCCAGGGCGCACTCTCGGGCCTGGTCCAGCCTGCCACTTTCAATATAGTCGCGTATCCAAAGGGCTTGCAGATGTACGGCCCGCACAAAGGCTGTCAAAGCGGTTTTCATAACGTTACCTCCTTCGGGCCGAGAGTACCAGGAGCCATATCTCCGTCGCCCCAGCGCCAGGGCCGGGAGGCGAAGAGGACGCGCTTCACGCTCCACGCCGATAGAATAAGCGCTGGCTGTGCTCCTAAAGCATTGTCCCATGGCGCAGGGGCGCTCCACACCGAGAGGGCATAGCCGCCACGCCGCTCAGGCGCGTGGCGTAGGCAGCTTGCAGGCCAGACGATGAGCGCGCATGGCAAGTCGCCGGTGAGTTCGGATGACCAGGTCCGAGCGGGGCCTGGCCGTACAAAGCAGAATCAAGCCGGCCTCACGATCCTGTAATAAGAACTGTTCTCTTTTGAGAAACAAGAGAACAGTTCTTATTAGCAGACATAAACAGACTGCCAGACACCCCGGCCCTGGTGGGCGAACTACTGGCAGTTCTTACAAAGGCCGTAGAACTCGACGCGGCTATCGCGAATCTGGTACCCGGAGGCTTGCGACGCCTGCGCCTCCAGGGCATACAGGTTCTCTAGAGTGAGGTCTTCGATATGGCCGCAATGCGTGCAGATAACGTGAGGATGCGCCCTCGGATGGATGCCGTCGTAGCGGTTGCTGCCGTCGCGGAACTGTAGCTCCCTGACCTCCCCTATCTCCTTGAAGGTCTCCAACGTGCGATAGATGGTGCCCAGGGAAGTGCGCGGGCAAAGCTGCCGGACGCGGGTATATATCTCGCCAGCGGTGGGATGGTTGTCGGCAGTGAGCAAGGCTTCCAGGATACAGAGCCGCTGGTGGGTCAGGCGGTATCCGTGCGCAGCCAGTTTCCGTGCGAAGTCCTGAATTCGGGCGTTGTCGGTTTCCATGCCGGTGCGCTTCCTTATGTGCTCACCGGGTGCGGTAAGCACTGGAAAATCAACTCATAGCAGCATTATATTTCTGTCCATGTAAAATGTCAACGGAGAATTTGGAAAGCGACGCGATAGAGCCGGGGTTCTGAGCCAGAGGTTTTCTGCGGGCTGTAGAGAGAGGGAACCAGGCTCCTTTTGTCCTCACGCCTCGGAGCCGCTCTTGCTGACCGATGGGCTTGCCCTCAGGAGAGCCGAATTCCTTTTGTCCTCAGGCCCCGTTGGTGGGGGCATGGCCAGGAAGGAGAAGCTGTTCGGGTGCGGCATCGGAAGGGCCGTGCGCAGGACGCAGAAGGTGTTCGGGCGCGGCAGGGGGCATGCCCGCAGCGCGCAAGAGCGAGGACGCGGCCTGTTCCTGGCTCTGACGGGCCTCCAGGATAGGAAGGATGCGCGCTGCCTCCAGGCGTATCTCCGGCGCCAGGCTGCGATTCATCAAGCGCCGCACGGGAGCGACCGCCTGCCCGGTTCCCACGAACTCCAGGGCCAACAGGATAGCCAGCGTCAGGCGCGGGCTGGAGTGGTCAAGTGCTATCGTCAGGCGATGCAGCGTTTCAGGAGGCAGCGCCCCGAAATCCTCCGGCCCCAGCAGCGGCAGCAGATGCAGAAGAGTCCATTGCGCCGACCCACGCACGCTCCGGCCCGACCCGAACGCCGCCTCGACGATGCCGGGCAGGGCGCGCTTGTCCTGAATGCCGGCCAGCGCGTCGGCGGCGACCAGGGTGAGGTCACGGCGCTCGCGCGCCTCCTGAAGCGAGCCGATGGGCAGGGAGATGAACAGGTAGAACAGCGGGAAGATGGTGAAGAAGGCGATCAGGCTGGCCAGTATGGTCCAGAAGAAGAGGGCCGGCAGTTCGGCAGGGCTCGTGGAGAAGCCGAGCAGCGCCCCGGCGACGATCAGGAGCATCGTATAGTAGAAGGCGCGCTGCACGTCGCCGTCGCCCCAGCGCGAGGGGGGATAGGGCAGCTTGCCGGTGAGGACGCGCACCAGACACGGCGTCGCCTCGCGGGCTTTCAGGGCGCCGAGGAGGGCGAGCAGCGCCTTCATGCCTTCCAGCGACCAGTTCAGCTCTTCGGGCGAACGGTCGTACTTATCTCCGAGAAGCGCCAGCAGGAACGGGACGATCTCAGTCCCATAGGAGCGCAGGGCGGCATGTGCGGCCTCGCGCACCAGCGGATCGAAATCGAGCAGCGCACGCGCCAGCGAGGGCAGCGCCGTCCGGTCGCCGATCTTGCCGAGGGCGCGGACGGCTTCTATGCGGGCCCCGCGCCAGGCTTCACGGTGCATGCGGAAACGCTGACGCAGGCTGCGCGGCGGCTTGACCAACTCGCACAGCGTGGCGACCGCCGCTCCCGGCTGTCTGGCTTCGCCTGCCAACTGGGCCAATCGGCGGCAGGCCGCCGGATCGCCCCGGCGCAGGGCTTCCTGGAAAGCCTCGACTGTAAATGTGTCCTCGCGTGCCTGGCCCATACGCCCCATCCTTCCTCGCTAACCAGCTATTAGGCGGTGTAAGCGGGAAAAGTGTTTCCATTTTATCACAAAAGGCTCAGATGCGCCCGTGGGACCCTCCAGGTCGCGCGCATTCCAATGCCGTTAGGGAAAGAAGAGAGGCCCCCACCCCCTTCCCACTGCCAGGGTCGGCGCTGCAATGGTTGGCGCCTCCGCCTAGCGACACCTAGAGCGTGGGATGCACTTGGGTCCTCTTGAGGAGATAGGCCAGCCGCTCATTAGAGGCTTTGGGCTCGCTTTTTAGCGAGTACCAAGCGGTCATCAGCCTCCAAGTCCTCTCTCGAAGCAGGCAAAAAAGGGCATAACACCCTCTAGCGACACCTAGCGATCCCCAATTCTAGGGGAGGGGAGAGTCAGCGTTGGCTTCTCGGTTCCCCCTCTCCTAGTATTTGGGAGAGGGGATAGGGGGTGAGGGCCACAACCATCCCAAGCCGGGTCACCCCCTTCCCTTGTAGGAAAGGGGGCCGGGGGGTTAGGTTAGAAAGGTCGGGAGTCCGGCTCTAAATATCTATGCCGGGGACGGGGAACTGGCCGCTGGTGCAGAGGTCGCGCACCTCGGCGCGTATCTTGCGCAGCGCCGTCTCGTCAAACCGGTACTCGGTTCCGTCCCTATCTTTGCCGTACAGGACGCCTTCTTTGGCGCGGGCGGCGGCAACGCGGTCCATCCAGTCGGCGATCTGGACCATCTGCGGCTCCTGAAAGCCGCGCGTGGTCACGGCAGGCGTGCCGATGCGCAGGCCGCTGGGCGAGAAGGGCTTGCGTGGATCGTTGGGGATAGAGTTGAAGTTGGTCTCCAGACCGGCCTCGTAGAGCGCGCGGGCGTAGGCTTTGCCGGGGATATGGCGGGACTTCATCACATCAATCAGGATCAGATGGTTGTCCGTGCCGCCGGTAACGAGGACAAAGCCGCGCTCCAGGAGCGCCTGGGCCAGCGCCTTGGCGTTGGCGACGATCTGGCGCGCGTACTGGCGGAACTCTGCGGTCAGCGCCTCCTTGAAGCAGACGGCCAGCGCCGCCATCGTGTTGCCATGCGGCCCGCCCTGGAGGGTGGGGAAGACGGCCTTATCAATCCGGTCGGGCAGGCGCTGCTCCGGGTCGTCCTTCATGGGGCGGTCCTTGCAGAGAATAAAGCCGCCGCGCGGCCCCCGTATGGCCTTGTGGCTGGTCGAGGTGACGACATCCGCGTAGGGAATGGGATCGGGATGCACGCCGCCGACGATCAAGCCATTGATGTGGGCAATATCAGCGACAAAGTAGGCGTCTACCTCGTCGGCGATCTGGCGGAAGCGGGCGAAGTCCCACTGGCGCGGGTAAGCCGTGCCGCCGGCGAAGATGACATTAGGCCGATGCCGCTTGGCGATGGCCAGGATCTCGTCGTAGTCGAGCATGCCCGTCTCCGGGTCCATGCCGGTGATGCCCTGCTCGACGTTGTAGCCGTAGTAGAAAGGATGGTAGAGGATGCCGCTGAAGTTGACGTTCCAGCCGTGGGTGAGGTGCCCGCCGCTGGGCAGGTGCATGCCCAGCACGCGGTCGCCGGGGCGCATCAGGGCAAAATAGGCGGCCATGTTGGCGGGCGAGCCGCTGTAGGACTGTACGTTGGCATGGTCGGCCCCAAACAATTGCTTGGCGCGCTCACGGGCCAGCGTCTCAATCGCGTCTACGTATTCATTGCCCTCGTAGTAGCGCTTGCCGGGGTAGCCCTCAGAGTACTTATTGCAGAAGACGGTCGCCATCGCCTGCATGACGGCGGCAGAGGTGTAGTTCTCGGAGGGGATCAGGCGAACGAACTCCTCCTGGCGGCGCACCTCCTGCACCGTGATGGCGTAGACTTCCGGGTCGTCCTCCCGCAGCCGTTCAAAGTTGGAAGCGGTAGTGATAAACGGCGTGGCCTCTTCGGAGGGAGACGTATTCCGGGGTTCCTGGTTCTCAAGTATATCGGTAGGCGGCATTGGCGTTCCCTATCTCCGTGCTGCTTATGGCGCAGGGCAGCCCTGCCATCGGGCGGGTTGCCTCTAGAAGGTTCCCTCTTAAACCACGGTTTCGTCGGGGGCTCCCTGGCACAGCAGCAGGCGCGTGGATTGGCACTGGTATCAGCGCATACGGTCGGAATTCTACCTCCCGGCCTCTGTCCCTGTCAACCAAAAGGCGACGGAGCCACGAGGAAATGCCTTCCTGAATCGCCGGCCTGCCGGTCCATTTGTCCGGGAACTTTCCTGTACTTGCAGGAGGCACGCGTTCCGATATATAATAGTGCGGGACGGTGCTTTCGCAACCCGTCCCTGTCTTCATCCATGATGTTTTGCTATGCAGGTTAGGAGAGACGTCCCGTCAGATACACCCGGCTGAAGCGTGGGGGCTTGCGCCTAGTCGCTGGCCGAAGTCCTTGACTGACACGCTAGGCTGTCTGACACGCAGCCTTCCTGCGGCAGATCTACCGCCGCAGGCTCTTCCAACCGTTGGCAGACGGTTGCCGTTGAACCTTTTACCCGCAGGACGTTTCCCTGCGGAACCTGATAGGCTCCGTTCTGAAGGTGCGGAAACCGTTTCTCTCCGCCAAGCGGACGAGTGCCTTTGCACACAGAAAGGTACGAGCACAAACGAGCCAAAAGCGGAAGGGGATACCGCTTTTTCTACCGAGAGGAGGCAGCGGGTTTGTGGGGGCTATCCCTTCCTGTCCTCAAGGGCAGAGGTCTCTCACCCCCACACCCCCGAAAGTTTATGAAGCAGCAAGTACATCCGGCTGTGGTAGCGATTGCGGTAGGTCTAGTGCTGGTCATCATCGGGTACTTCTATATGCGCGAGATGGGCAACGTGGGCAGGCTGGGCCCTCTGGAGCGGGGCAATCCCGGGCCGTTCAGTCCCGGCGGGGCTGCTGTGTCGAAGAAATCGGGGGTCGCCCCGCCTGCGCGGGTCGGCTCGCCCGGACCAGGAGGAGCCCCTGGAAAGCCTGGCGGAGTCTCTGCGCCGGGCGGCGCCGCGCGTTGACGTGCGGCAGGAGGCCGAAATGGGTAGGTGGATCATCGAGACGCGCAACTTTCAGCAGATTTTGACTCACTATTGCGATAAGGCTGCGCCCAACCCTAGCAATGATGCCCTGCGCCAGGATATCGGCGGCGGTTATATTCGCTGTGAGCTTTGCGGCGAGAAATATCTTCCCACCGAAGAGCCGGGCAACCCTCGCCTGATGTTGCGTTTGCAGCCCAACCAATAAGCCCTGGAGAGCTTGTCCTCCAGGCCGGCCCGATGGGGCCGACGGCGCGGGCCGCACGGAGTTAGCCGCCCAACTGCCGATTTTTCGCGGGCGTGCAGCGCAGATCGCCCTCTCTGGCACGATTTGTGCAGCGCCGAGGAACTGTCACGGCGCTAACGAGAAACGAGGGAGGAGAGGCTTACCTCCTCATTTCCCGTTTGCATTTATCCACCTGCCTGTGGCATAATGTGTAAGCCGCCGCGTTGAATCCGCTTCGGGGCGGGTGCGGATTAACAACCAAAAGGAGTACCGATGATTCAGATCGCGAGCGAGGGGGGTCTTCAGCGGATGGTGCGGCATCCGAGCCTGCGCCAGTTCATTAAGTTTTGCATGATTGGCTGCACCAGCATGGTTATAGATGTCGGTATCGCCAAATACCTGACCTATAGCATGCATTGGAACTGGATACTGGCACAGACGCTATCGTTCTCCATTGCCGTCACCAATGGGTTTGTCTGGAATAGCCTGTGGACGTTCCGGGGAATGGGCTCCGGGTCGCGCCATCAGCAATACATGAAGTTTGTGGCTATCAACATCGTCGGCCTGGTGCTCAACATCGCGATCATGAAATCGGTCTTTTTTATGTTCACCGGGCACATTATTCATCAGGGCAACCCTCCGTCGTGGCAATGGAACATCGCCAAGGGCCTTGCCATCGTGATCGTCTCAAGCTGGAACTTCCTCGCCAATAAAAAGTGGACGTTCAGCGGCTAGGCTCTCTTTTTGTTGCCGCGTCGCTATTCGGCCAGGCCCGGTGATTTTCCCGGCCTGGCCTTCGTTGTTGGTGGGCGCGCGGGCTGCCAGGGGACGGAACGCCCGGAGGAAGCAGGGAGGAGTTCAACATGGAGACGCCGCTGCCTACCGCCACAGAGCGCTTCTTCTTCGATAATAACGGGTACCTGGTGCTGGAGCGTTTTCTCTCTGCGGATCACGTAGCGCGTCTGCTGGAGGCCCTACGGCGGGTGGTCGCCCAGCGCCGCACGCTTCAGGAGCAGGGCCGGCCCCATACCGGCATCACCCAGATCCACGGCGACAGCACGCGTATCTTTTATATCCTGGACGACGACCCGCTGTTCCTGGAGCTGGTAGACTGGCCGGCCCTGTGGCCCTATATCACAGGGCTGCTCAATGCGCGCCCGCATCATCACGCCTCGGATGCCATCGTCGAGTATCCCATGAAGGAACGCGGGATGGGATGGCACATAGACGGCCATGACGACGGATACCGCCGGTTGGGAGCGCCCATTCCCCTGCTGCAATTAAAGGTGGGCTACTACCTGACCGATATGGCCGAGCCCGGACGCGGCAACCTGTGCGTGGCGCCGGGAAGCCACAAATCGGCGCTCTCTCCCGCCACCGACGACCTGCATCGTACCGCCCTGTTTCCCGGAGCGGTTCAGATCTGCGCGCCGGCGGGCAGCGCGATCCTGTTCCATAACGCGCTCTGGCACTCGCATGGGCCGTGGACGCGGGAGGATGGGGCGCGCATCATGCTCTACTACGCCTATGAGCATCCCTGGATGATCGCCTCTCAAGAGCACTGGGGCTACAGCCGGGAGTTCTATAACCGGCTCTCGCCAGAGCGCCGCCGCCTCTTTCACGGCTTCCTGTTCGACCCACCCGAGCACCGCTGGGGGTAGAGATCGGCCCCGCAGGCATCCGTCACCGATCCCATTCACAGGCGTCAAATTTAGTAAACGTTTATCGTACTCAGCAAGCGCCTACCAGGCTTGCGCCACCCTGTGAAAGAGAGCGAGAGCCTCGGGTCCCCATTCCCAACCGAGCGCCTTTACGAACGTCCAGCCTGCAATGCGAGCGGGGTCCAATCCGAGGCGTTCGGAAAAGCGGACAATCTGCTGTCGGAGGACGGCGACGGGGTCGGCGGACAGGATAGCGGCATCGTAGCGATTACCGAGCCATTGCGCCAGGTCGTAGGCAGGGTCGCCCACGACCGGCTTGGGATCGATCACCAGCCAGGGTTCCCTCTGGGCGGCCAGGACGTTGCCCGGATGGAAATCCCCATGCAGGAGCACGCGCTGCGGCTGGCTGGCGGCCAGCTCTCGTCCCAGGGCAAGAGCCTGTGTAACCAGGTCGCTATCATATCCGCCTGCCGCCGCGATCTGCGGCATCTCCTCGCACCACTGGACGACCAGATCCGTCAAGGCAAGGAAAGGGGCGCTTGGAGTCGGTTCCCGCCAGAGACGGCGCAGAATCTCGGCGGCGACGGCGTCTGCCTCCTCCTGACCCAGCGCCCAGAGGTTTGTCCCCGGAACACAGCGTTCGAGCAGCAGCGAGAAGCCGTCGTCGGAAGCGTGCAGGAGACGCACCGCGCCGTGCCCGTCCAGAAAGCGCAGGGCTTCGGCCTCGAAGCGTGCCTCGTCGTGGGGAATACCGATCTTCAGGATGGCCTCGGAGCCATCTTCGCATTCGACCGGCGCGACCCACGAGCAGACCCCGCCATGATCGAGGGCCGGGCCGGCGCGAAAACGCCACTTCCGTTCGAGTTCTGCAATTCGTTCGGGCAGGCTGTCGAGCCACTGGGCTCCTTCGTCAGACTCCGCACCATGCTCCCGCAGGCTGGCGGGAATGAAGATATTCACCCGTTTCCTCCTTCTTTCAGCCTTCGGCTGAGTATCCCGCTGGGACCAAACTTCCCTCCGTTAAGGTAGACTTCCTTCTTTCGCCAATCCCCGCACGCTACTGAGCGTACGTTTTAACAAGGGGAGGACAAAGCCCCTGTTGAGATTGAGCGGCAGCCGGCTTTGGAATGAAGACCTTGCCGTGATATACTGAATTAGGAAGTTGAAGAAAATGGCACAGCCGTCTGGATCCTCATTTTCCGTACTGGGCTGACGTTGCCAAGGTTTGAGCCGTGTTTCGGCAAAATTATGCGGTGAGGGGCTATAAAGGGACAACCCTGATGAGGGCGCAATATGTTCACTGGAAGTGATCGGGACCGCATTCGCGACCGTGTGCTTGAACTGGCCGCAGCCGACGCACGGATCGTCGCAGGAGCTATCGTTGGTTCCCTGGCGCTCAACGAGGGAGATCGTTGGTCGGACCTCGACTTGACCTTCGCGGTCGAAGACGAATGGCCTGTGCAGGATGTGCTTGAGGATTGGACGCGCAATATCGTGGACGAGTTCGACGCGGCGCATCTGTTTGATCTTCCCAGGGGTACGTCTATCTACCGGGTATTCTTGCTCCCCGGCTGCTTACAGTTTGACCTGTCCTTTACGCCAACGTCTAGCTTTGGAGCGATTGGCCCAAAGTTTAAGCTGCTTTTTGGCAGTTGTGTGGATAAGCCCTATATTCAACCGCCGCCCGCACAAGAGCTTTTCGGCTACGCGGTGCATCACCTCTTGCGCGCCCGCTTTTGTATCGAACGTGGCCGCTACTGGCACGCCGAGTACTGGATTAGCGCGGCACGCGACTATGCCCTTAGCCTGGCTTGTCGTCGTCGCGGCCTGTCCGCATTCTATGGCAGGGGCTTTGATGATCTCCCTCCTGAGGTGCACGCTGTCTTCCGCAGTGCTCTGGTGACTTCTCTGGAGAGAGAGGAACTACTTCGCGCGCTTGGCGGCGTCATCGAGGGGCTGCTGGGCGAAACCGAGGAGGTTCAAGAACTGGCGGCAAAAGTCGAACCGCAGTTACGGAAGCTGACGGCTTCATGGGAGCTCTAACTCCCGATGGTAAGCATGGGGACTATGGAACCGGAGGAAAGGCAGATGACCAAACCTAAAGTCTATGAAGGAACGCCGGAGGAACTAGCCGCGCACGCGGATGAGTTTCGCCGCTACCCGAAATTGCAACTGATCGTGCCGCCGCAGCAAGAAGCCGACGGGAGCCTCTACCGAGCAGACCTTGCGCCGGAAGAGCGGGTACGGACGCTAGACGAGTTAGCCGAGATGAATCGAGACCTTCCAGGACTACCTGATGAAGTCTTTGACCGCGAAAAGCTCTACGAGGACGTTCCCTAAATGCCCTACCTTGCCGATACTTACCACGTTCTTGGCCGCCAGGTCTTTAATGCCCGGCTTGTAGCCGTGATGTTGGCGCATGGCATCACGCACATACTCACATTGGACGCTCCCCACTTCCGCCGTTTTGCGGGGAAAGGCATCACCATTGTTGATCCCTACGCAATCCGCTAATTCGTCGTTGCGGGCGCTCAATCCCAGAAACCACTTCGCAGGCATGGCCGTAATCGCAATGGCAGAGGTTGCTGAGGAGATACCACATACCACACACCTACCCAAAGGAGCGTCGCAACATGCGCAACCGAGGGCTGAGATTTGCGCTCACCATAATCTCCGGGCTCGCCATTTTCTTCCTGGCGCACTTGCGAGGACACAACGCGACAGACGCACAAACGGCGCGAGGCGTCGTTGAGCGCACCTATGAGTATGCGAGCACGGGCAGCCTCAGCGAGATTGGCCTTGTCCGATGGAAGTGGCAACACCTCCAGGATACGTATGGACGGGTACTCCAATTCCGCGTCGTGGCCGAGCACTGGGGTTGGCGACCGCATAATTACGTGTTCGAGGTCGAGGTGGAGCGCGAACGGGCACACACGCGGGAAGTCCCGGAAGCGTCGGCGGGGCCGTCCAATGCATATGGCTATTACGTGAGTCCTAGCGCCTCCGATGTGCGAGTCGTGGAGGTACGCCCTGAGCGCGGAGGTTGAACGAAATAGAGGCTCAGAGCGACCCCGCCCGCATGCGGTACGCCCATGAGCGCGGAGGTTGAACGTTTTTCCAGGGAAGGAACGCAGTGAGGAAGGGATTCTGGTTGGGTGTGTTAGGGATAGGCGGGCTGTGCGCGCTCGCCGGTCTTTGGGCAGGGGCGGTCGGCGCGCAGACGGAGCCTCTGCCGGTCGGTAAGGCCGCCGCGCTGACGGAATTGCCCCTGGGCGCGTGGGGGCCCTATTCGCGCGCGCACATCGGGCCATGCTACCTGGCGAACCGCCTACTGGAGCAGCTCTTTGCCTTTCCCATCGTGATCGGGCAGCGGCGTGAAGAACTGATCCTGCGCCCGGTCCAGACCGCCGGGAACAAGAGGCGCGTGCGTCCGGAGAAGGCGGTGCTGGAGCGGCGCGCGATGGGACTCTCTCCCGCGCAGGCCGCCGAGGATGATCGCATAAGCGGCGAGGCGGCGCACCGCAACCGCCGCGCCCGAATTCTTGAAGCGGATGGCAGCGGTCTGCTCTATCGGGCGCAGGTGGATTTTCTGCCGGCGGAGGCCGCGCAGGAGCCTGCCACGCCGCCGAATGCAGGAGATCAGCCCGCAAAACTGCCGGATTGGGGCGCGGGCGCGGCGACGGTGGAGTATTTCCCCGCGTTCGCCGACCCCGCCGCCGATGGGCTGCTGGTGCGCGTCACGCTAAGCAACCGTTCCGCCGCGCCGCAGACCTACTTTGTGGATCTGCTGGGCGGCATGGACGCGCCCGCTCCGCAGTTTGCCGCCGCCGACCTGGCAGTTGTGAGCGGCTCCGGCGAGGAGGGGGTCGTCGTCCAGCACGCCAAATCCGACGCCGTCTTTGCCCTGGAGTCCAACGCGAACCAGTTCCCCGTGCGCGTCTATCAGGTCGGCGATGCCTATTTCGGGCCGGAGGGCGCGATCACCGGACGCGGGCCGACCGGCGCGGCGCTGCCGGTCGGGCTGCTGGAGGCGTCGGCGCAGGACGCAGAGAATGCCGGGCAGAAAGGCGAGAAGGAGAGCAAGGGAGATAAGCCCGCCCCGGCCAATTCCGGGGAGACGACGGGCGGCGCGAGCGAGGCGCGGCGCTGGGGGCTGCTGCGCGTGGACGATATCGCGGTGGCGCCCGGCGAGTCGGTGAGCTTCTTCCTGTGCGCGGGAGTGGGCAAGGACCGGGAGGCGGCACGCCAGTCGGCGGAGACTCTGCTCAGCGTGGCCGAGGACGCCGCGCCGTTCGATAAGCCGCGTGCGGGCGCCTATAGCCTGGCGCTGGCCGAGCACGGCAAAGCCCGGTTCGCCGGCGGCGACGCGGCCCTGGATCGCCTGATGGCGCAGTCGCTCGTCAACGTGCCGTTTGGCCTGTATCGGCGCGTCGGCGTTCCCTCCCGGCAGGAGACGCAGAGCGGGCCGGGCGGCAGGTACGTGCCGGAGGCGGGCGGCTATATCGCCCTGGGCTGGATACCGTATCGCCCGGACTGGACGGCGGCACAGCTAAACGCCTGGCTGGTCACGACGGGCAGCCCCGATGCGCCCATCCCGCACCCGCAGGCCGTTCCACCGACCAACCTGTTTGCACTCTGGGAACTCTACCAGCGCACGCACGACCGGGAACTGCTGGCGCGCTGCTATCCCTTCGCGCGCCGCCGCTACCGCGAACTGCTGACGGCGGGCCGCGTCAAGCCGGATACGTGGCTGTTCGCCTGGCCGGAAGACTCCGACGGCAGGCAGGCAGGAAAGGGCGGTGCCTCACGAGTCTACGCCCCGGACTACTCCGCCTACGTGATCCGCGCGGCCAAGCTCCTGCGCCTGATGGCCGCGCAGTCGGGGCAGTCGGTGACGGAGACGCAACAATACACGCAGGACATTGCCGAGGCGACGCGCGCCCTCAACGGCCTCTGGGACGCCCAGCACAGCCGCTACGCGCCCCAGGCTGTCAGCGGCGGGACGGAGGAGGCGCCGGATACGCTGCGGAGCCTGCTGCCTCTAATCGCCGGGGTCGACGCGCTCAAGCCGGAACAGCGCGCCGCGCTGCTCAAGGCGCTGACCGATCCGGCGGCGTTCTGGAGCGAGGCGGGCGTGCGCAGCGTCTCGAAATCTGCGCCGGGGTATCGTCTGGGGGCCGGGCGCGGCGGGGCGGTCTCTTTGGGCGCGAGCTGGCTGATCTGGAAGGCCCTGCTCGATCTGGGAGAGACGGAGACGGCCCGTAAACTGGCCGAGAACGTGCTGCGCGCCTACCATAAGGCGCAGACCGCCTCCGACTCCTGCCCGGAGTGGCTCGACGGGGACACCGGCGCGGCGGGCGGCGCCACCGACTATTCCGGGGATGCCTGCGCTGTTCTCGCCCTCTACGCCGCCTACCGCCTGCCGGGGACCCTCTCGACCGGCTGGGATACGAACGTGCTTGACCAGCGCTATGATAAGGCCGCAGACAGCCTGCACGTGGTCTTCAAGGCGCTCGGTCCGGGAGGAAAGTCCGCGCTGATCTGCGTGATGGGCAAGCCGTCGGGAAAGTATCAACTCTCAGGCGATATGAACAGCGTCGTAACCGCCGATGCCCAGGGCGTCCTGACGATCACGCCGCCCGACGATCCGGGCACGCGTCAGATAGATATTACTCCCATCGCCGGGGCTGGAACCTAAGATGGATCGGCCCCTGATGACTTTTGCGCATCTGGTCGAGCAGTTCAGGGCCGCTCCCGTGGCTAGAAAACTATCGAAACAGAGAAGCAAAGAGCCTCCGTACCCGTCGTTCCTCGGCCCGGCGCTGGCGCTCTTACTGCTCCTGAGCGGCTGCACGCGGTCCCCAGATCCGGGCGCGCAGGAGGTTCCGCCCGGCTTGCACGCGCCGCCCGGCGTCTTTGCTGACATCAACCCGCGCTGGTCCCATGATGGCCGGGAGATCGCCTTCCTGCGCGCGACGCCGGACCGCTATCTACAGCTCTACGTCGCGGACGCCGCGCTAACGCGCCCGCTGCCCCAGCTTGAGGCGGAACTGGTCAGCCCGGATCGTCCCTACAATCCCTCGCTGCGCCGCTACGTCTCCCCGGATACGCTGGCTTGGTCGCCCGACGACCGGCAGATCGCCTTTGCGCGCATGGAGTGGTTTACCTTCGACAACGGCGAGCACCTGTCGGGAACCGGGCTGTGGGCGCTGGATAGGCGCCTGGGACGGGTGACGCCTCTGGCCCTGCATCCGAGGCGCTACCGCAGCGCGTTCTATTTTTACCATACGCCGCAGTGGTCGCCGGATGGGCGCTATCTGGCCTTTGTCGGAGAAGGGATCAACGGCCAGCGCGTCCTCTTTATCCATCCGCTGACCGGGCAAAGGGCGCAGGAGGTCACCCCCCATTTCGATAACTATGAAGATAGTGACTGGCCTGCCTGGGAACCGGGTGCGCCGACCGTAAGCAGGGCCGAGGCGCCGGCGCTCCTCTATCGGCAGGGCGTGCAGCGTACTCCCGCCGTCCCGCCGACCGAGACGCTGCGCCTGATCCGCCCCGGCAGCATTGGCGGCGGAACGGGCGAAGTGTGGCGCATCACCGCCGGGCAGTACGCGCGTCTCCTGCCTCCTTCGCGCTATGCGGGGCAGCCGGTCGCGCCCCGTGCGGGCCATCCGGCCTGGTCGCCGGACGGGCGGTACCTGGCCTTTACGCTGACGCCGGACGCCAACGATTTCACGCGCTACGAGCTATGGGTGATGCGCCGGGATGGCACAGGCGCGCGGCGCGTCAGCCCGGAAGACGGGCGCGGCTACTTCGCCCCGGTCTGGATTGATGGCGGGCGGTTGGGCGCGCTGTCGCCGCGCGGTCGGCGCTTCGCTGTGGTCACGGTGGACATCACCTCCCGGACGGCGTGCTCGCTGGGCACCATTGACAGCGCCGATTGCGACTGGTCGCCGGACCGAAGCCGCATCGTCTATGCCGGGCCAGCCTCCAGCGCCGCCACTCCCGCGCCCGGCCCGACGACGCTGCGCCTGTTTGAGACGGGCTTGAGATCCGATTTCGCGGTACAACCATTGCTGGTGGTCCACCCCTAAAGGGCCAGACGGCTTTTCCATTGGTGAGATGAGCTGTGCGCCAATCCCGTTGCCTGCTTCCAACCTTGCGTCTTAGCGGACTGCTACTCAGCGTTTTGCTGCTGGGCGTCTCCGGCGCCAAACCGATGGCGCCCGTGCATCGCGCGCGCTCCGTCGCGGCGGCGCGGCAGGAGCCGGCGGCAGAGACGATCACCTACGACGTGACGCCGCAGATCGGCGCGAACCCGCCCGTCCTGCAGGTGGCCATGCGCTTTGCCTGGACGGGAGGGCCGGAACAGATCGCCGTCCAGATGCCGGTCTGGTCGCCTGGCGACTACCATATTCAGAATCATGCGCGCTATGTTCGCAACCTGCGGGCCTGGGCGGGTAGCCCGGCGGAGGGACGCGCCCTGGCCGTCTCCCATACCGACGCCAATACCTGGCAGATCGATCCGGGCGGGGCGCGACAGGTCACGCTGACCTATGCCCTGCCGGAGACGCCGCCGGGCATCTTCTGCGCGAACGTGCTGCTGCGCCCTCGCTACGCCTTTTACAACGGCCCTGCCGTCTATCTCTATCGCGTCGGGCAGAAGGAGGCTCCGTCTATCCTCCATCTCCATCTGCCCCCCGGCTGGCAGGCCGAGACGCCGCTGGAAAGGCGGGCCGCGCCCGCATCTGAAGGGCTCGCCTTTGCCGCGCCCAATTATGACACGCTGGCCGACTCGCCCGTCGTGATGGGCGACGCGGAAACCCTGAGCGCCGATGAGTTCGAGTTGCAGGACGTGCCGCACCGGGTCGTCTTTTATGGGGAGCCGGGAGGCGCGCCCGACGTGGAGGCTGCGCTGCCCCTCCTGCGCCGAATTGTGCAGACCGAGGCCGGAATCATGGGCGGGATGCCTTATGCGCGCTACGACTTTCTGTTTTATCGCAACGGAGGAGGAGAGGCCGGCCTGGAGCATCTGAACGCCTGTCATATCACGCTATGGCCCGGCGCTCGGCTGCGGGAAATCCCGCCGATGGCCGCCCATGAGTTTTTCCACCTCTGGAACGTCAAGCGCATTCGCCCGTTGGTGCTGGGCCCCTTCGATTATATCCATCCGCCGCGCACGCGCAACCTCTGGTTTTGCGAAGGCGTGACCGAATACTATGCCCGGATCGCCCTGCGGCGCTCCGGCCTGATCGGCGAAGAGGAGTTCCTGGATCACTGGCGCGAGGCAATCCGGGCATTGCAGAGCAACCCGGCGCGGCTGAAGGTGACGGCAGATGAGGCGAGCTGGCGCGTCTGGGAGGAAGGACAGAGCCGGGGCTACGGCGGGCTGGACTACTACGCCAAAGGCGAGCTTATCGGCCTCTGTCTCGACTTGAAAATCCGGGGCATCACCGGCAATCAGCGCTCTCTGGACGACGTAATGCGCTACCTGCTGCGCCGCTACGGCCTGCCCAAACCCGGCTACGGCGAAGATGGCCTGCGCGAGGCCGTCAGCGCCGTCGCGGGGCAAGACCTGTCCGCCTTCTACGACCGCCTGGCGCGCTCGACGCAGGAGATGCCCTTTGCCGAATGCCTGGCCTATGCCGGCCTGACCCCGCGCCTGACGCCGCTGCGCAACGCCACCCCCGCCCAGGCCGCGCTGCGCGCCAGTTGGATGGCAGCCACACTGGAGGCCCTGGGGAAACGGAAAAAAGGGGATAGGAACGGCTTGGCAGCCCGGGCCGCCTCTTCCCGACACCTCCTGAAAGGAGAACGACCATGACCGCAACACGCGCCGAAACGCTGGCCATAGACGGCGGCACGCCCATCCGGGACAAGCAGCAGAAGCCCTGGCCGCGCTGGCCCATCTACGACGAGACGGAAGAGCGCGCCCTGCTGGATGCGCTCCACAGCGGCGAATGGTGGTACGTCGGGGGGACGCAGGGAACGACCTTCGAGCGGGAGTTCGCCGCGTTCCAGGATGCCCGCTATGGCGTGGCCTGCACCAACGGCACGGCGGCCCTGGAGATCGCGCTGCGGGCGCTCGGGATCGGCTGCGGCGATGAGGTCCTGGTGCCGCCCTATACGTTTGTGGCGACGGCAAGCTCGGTGCTGTCCGTCGGCGCGACGCCCGTCTTCGTGGACATTGACGGCGATACGCTCAACCTGGACCCCAGCCTCATCGAGCCGGTCCTCACCTCCCGCACCCGCGCCGTCATCCCCGTCCACATGGCCGGGCGGCCCGCCGATATGGATGCTATATTGGCGGTGGCGCGAAAGCATAACCTCTACGTCATCGAGGATGCGGCGCAGGCTCACGCCGCCGCATGGCGCGGCACGAAAGTCGGCGCTCTCGGCGACCTGGGCACCTTTAGCTTCCAGGCCAGCAAGAACCTCAATGCCGGTGAGGGCGGCATGGTGCTGAGCAACAACGAGGAGTACGCCGACGCCGCCTGGTCCGTGATGAACGTCGGGCGCGTGCGCAGCGGGCGCTGGTACGAGCATCGCGTGCTTGGCAGCAACTTCCGTATCAGCGAGTTCCAATCGGCGATAGCCCTGGCGCAGCTCAAGCGCCTGCCGGAGCAGACCGCGCGGCGCAACGAGAACGGAAAGTATCTGCGCGCGCTGCTCTCCGACATCCCCGGCATCCGCCTGCCCGCCGACGACCCGCGCATCACCTGCCACGCCTACCATCTGTTTACTTTCCGCTACGACCCCGCCGCCTTCGGCGGCAAGCCCTACGCCGAGTTTATCCGCGCCCTCAACGCCGAGGGCATCCCCTGCTCTTCCGGTTATGTGCCGCTCTATAAGGAGGCCCTGTTTGCCCGGCACGCGGCCCGCTCGGGCGCCTGGTGCCAGGCCGGACGGCACATAGACTATCCGAGCCTGTTCCTGCCCGTCTGCGAGCAGGTCTGCCAGGATACCGTCTGGATGTACCAGACGCTTCTGCTGGGCACCAAGGGGGACATGGACGACATCGCGGCAGCCATCGCCAGAGTGCAGCGCGCCTGGTCCTGACGCCAGAAAAGCTTGATTTAAACCCCCCGCTGCGCTAGAGGCACGGAGACACGGAGGAAAAGCTACACGGAGAAAGACAAAGACAGAAATAAGACAAGATTTTAGACAGGATGAACAAGATTTACAGGATTAGACAAAGGCAGAGAAGCCAGACTTGTCTGTGTGGTGGAAATCCGGTTCATCCCGTTCATCCTGTCCAAAGGGTTTTGGCTTTTCTCTGTCTTTCTTTTTGCTTTTCTCCGTGTGTCCTCCGTGTCTCCGTGCCTCTAGCGGAGCGGGGGGTTTAAGTGGCGATTCTTGAAACCGCGCGCCTGCGCCTCTCGTCTAGCCGGCCAGGAGAGTACACGGCAAGGGAGGAAGCTCTATGAAACGAAATACAACGATTCTGGCCTGGCTGGGTGGCGCTGCCGCGCTGCTGGCGCTGCTCGGCATGGGAGCGCAGCCAGCGCCCGCCCAATCGCCGGAGAAGGAGGGGGAGACCCAGTCCCTCTTCCGGGACACCTTTGATTCCGAAACCGGCGGATGGATGGCCCTGGGGCCGAGCGGCAAAGCGAGCGTGACCACCGATGCCGCCCATGTCAAAGAGGGCAAGGGCGCTCTGGAGTTTACCTACACGGTCGGCAAGGCGGGCGAGGCCAACGCGGGCGGGCCGCCGGTGGATATCCTACTACGACCGACGCCCGACGGCGCGCTGGCAAAGATGCGCTCGCTGCGTTTCTGGGCGCGGGCCGACGCTGACACGCCGCTGGTCGTGACGCTTTCCGAAAAGGAGGGCGGGCACTACAACACCATCGTCTGGCTGCCGAAAGATACCTGGCAGCAGGTCCTCCTTTCGCCGGAAGATTTCTGGCTAGGCGACGGCAAAGACGATCCCAAGGATCCGGACGGCAAGCTGGACCTCGATAAGGTCGAGAACGTGGGCCTGGTCAACGTGTGGGCATTTCTGGCGCTGGGCGCGAGCGACAACCCACAGATCGCCCCCATTTTTGCCCCGCACCTCGGCGCGCATTCGCTCTGGCTGGACGATTTCACTGCCAGCCCCACCCCACGCCCGGAAGAGGCCGCGCCCGCCGGGGATAAGGAAGGCGTCCGGATAGATGATCTGGGCCGTACCCCGCTGTTGGGCTGGCTGCCCATCGGCGAGATCCAGATGAAACTGGATAAGAGCGATACGCCGATCAAGGGGACGGCCCTGCGCCTGGAATACCCGCAGGAGCCGGGAAAGTTCGCCGCGCTCATGCACGATCTGCACCGCTACAACCTCAGCAAAGCCAGCACCCTTACCTTAGAGGTCGCCTCGCAGCAACAGGCAAAACTCATCGTTCAGCTTGAAGAGAAGGGAGGCGCCAAGTACAACGCCCAGGTGGACGTGCCGGCGGGCGCGGCCCCAACCCGGAAGTCCGTTGCCTTCACGGATTTCACGCTGGCCGACGATTCGCCCAAAGACAGCAACGATCATCTGGATCTCGATCAGATTAAATCCCTGGTGATTGTGGATATTACCAGCCTGCTGGGCGGCGCGTCCCAGCAGAATACGCTCTGGATCGGGCCGGTCCACGCCGGCGCAACCGCGCCCTGATCGAAACGTTTTCCGATGCCCGCCCCCCGACACCCGATACCCGGCTTTTCGATCCACGCCAGCACAACCGCGCCCTGATGGAGAAGAGGCTTTCTCCGTCCGGCAGCAGCGCAGAGGCTTGCAAAATCCGCCCAGGAGTGCTATTATATCGGCGGAGTCGTGGTGCGTTCTCGCTGCATCATCGCGCCGACCCGGGCGGGCGCATTCACGCAAGAAGGAGCTTTTCGAGAGCGCGTAGAGTTCTCTGGAAAGGGGTGCGGCACGCATTGCCGAGAGGCTGAGAGAGTCCGGTGTGCGGCGCAGCAGAGCGCATGAATATCCTCCAGATAGTTTCGAGTTCGCGTACCTCCGGGGCAGAAAAACACGTCGTGGTGCTCTCCGAAAGGCTGCGCCAGCGCGGGCATCAGGTCATGGCGCTCTGTCCGCCGGGCGAGTGGCTGCCGGAACAGCTGCGAGAGTCGGACGTTCCGGTGGTGGAGATGGCGATGCACGGCCCGCGCGCCTGGACGACCACGCGCGCCCTGATGCGCTTTGTGCGCGACCGCCAGATAGATGTCATTCATACCCACCTGACACGCGCGACCTATCTGGGCTTTCTGACGGGCCTGCTGGCCCGCCTGCCGGTTGTCTCCACCGTACACTGCCGCACCCGGGACCTGGCCTACCGGCGCGTCTTCCCGAAAGGACCCAACCAGGTCATCACGGTATCAGACTACCTGCGCGAGATGCTGCTTGAGCAGGGCGTTCCGCCCGCGCGGGTGCGGACCATCTACAACGGCACGGATTTCTGCGGGGACGCCCCTGTGGAAGCCTGCCGCCAGGGCCGCGTGCGCCATAGACCGGACTTTGCCCCCGATACCGACCCGCTTCCCGTGCGCGCCGAGCTGAGCCTGCCGCCCGATGCGGAACTGATCGGGCTCTTCGGCAGCGTCAACGATTTCAAGGGCCATCCGATCCTGGTGCGCTCGGTACGGCAGGTGGTGGCCGCGCGTCCGCGCGCCTTTGTCGTCTGCGTCGGGGCCGTCGAGCCCAAAATGCAGCGCCAGCTCTGGGAGATGGCGGCAGAGGACGGCGTGGCGGAGCGCCTGCGCTTTACCGGCCTGCGCAACGACGTGCAGCGGCTGATGTCGCAGATGGATGTCATCACGCTGCCTTCGCGCTACGAGGCGTGCAGCATGTCGATCATCGAGGCTATGGCGCTGGGCAAGCCGGTGGTAGCGACCCGCGCCGGGGGCAACCCGGAGCTGGTGCAGGACCACGAGACCGGCCTGCTCATCGAGCGCACGCCCGAAGCACTGGCGCAGGCGCTTTGCGCGCTGCTGGCCGATGCCGAGCGGCGTCGGCAGATGGGCGAAGCGGCCCGGCGCCGTGCCGAAATGCGCTTCTCCGCCGCCATCATGGTCAAGCAGGTCGAAGCCCTCTATTATGAGCTGATCCAGGGCCGCTGTGCCGGGGCCGGCGTGGGATAGATGCCGATGGCGCGACCCATCCCTGTGCTGATGTACCATAAAGTCGGGCTGCCTGTCCTGGAAGCGCGCGATACCTTTCTCAATGTTCCCGCCGAAAGCTTTCGCCGCCAGATGCGCCTGCTGGCCCGGCTGGGCTACCGGGCGCGGCCCTTTGCCGAGATCGTAGACGCAGTAGCCTGCGGCCACACGCTGCCCCGACGCACCTTCAGCATCACCTTTGACGACGGTTATCGTTGTATTGGCGAGATCGCCGCGCCGATCCTGGCGGCGCTGGGCTTTCCGGCCACCGTCTTTGTGGTCTCCGGCTGGGTGGGTGCCAGCAACGCCTGGGACCGGCCTGCCGACAGGCCGGAACTGCCGCTGCTGGATTGGGACGGCCTGCGCCACCTGATGGCAGTCGGCTGGGAGGTCGGAGGGCATACCCGCTTGCATCCGCACCTGGACGGCCTGGAGGACGCCGATGCCTCCGCCGAGATCCTGGGTGGGAAGCAGGAGGTGGAGGCGCAGCTAGGCCAGACGATCCGCACGTTCTGCTATCCGTTCGGGCACTTCAACGCGCGGACTCCGGCGCTGGTGCGTGCTGCCGGCTTCCGGGGAGCCTGCACCGCGCGCAGCGGCTTGGTCCGTCCCACAGACAATCCTTTCACGCTGTCGCGCGTCAAACTCTCCTACCATGACGGCGTTTTCGGGCTGCTCTACCGCCTGCTGGTGCGGCCCTATCTGCCTAATCTGCGTCCTCGTCGCCGCACCTACGCGGCGTCGCTGCCCACTCCGTTTGAAGAATTGCCGCGCTAAGATCGGCAAGCCTTTTCCGCAATTATACTGCCGCGCATAGTGTCTTTACATATGCGTGCCCTCTGCCGCCTATATCAACCGCATCGCTGACAGAAAGGAAACCCTGCTATGCCTGGTAGCGCCTCTTTTCGTTTCCGCTGGCGTGTCTGCGGCCTTGTGCTCTGCGTGCTGCTGCCTTCTTCCCTGCTCACGGCAAAGGCGACGGCGCAGGGCGTGAACATTCTTACCTTCCACGGCAATGAAGCCCGCCTGGGATGGAACGCGCAGGAGACGCAGCTGACCCCCAGCACCGTCAACTCCCATAGCTTCGGCAAGCTCTGGGAGACCCCGCTGGACGGCCAGATTTACGGCTCACCGCTGCACGTCTCCGACCTGGAGATAGGCGGCAAGAAGCGCGATGTCGTCTTTACGGCCACGGAAAATAACAGCGTCTATGCCCTGGACGCGAGCACGGGTCAGATACTCTGGGGGCCGAAAACGCTGGCGCCCAGCCTCAACGAGACCCAGTACAACGACTGTAACAACATCCATCCCCGGCACGGCATCACCTCCACGCCCGTCATTGACCTGGAGAAGCAGACCATCTACGTCTGCGGCGTGACGCAGCCGGGCATCCGACAGGTCTATCAGGTGTGGGGGCTAGACCTCCTGACGGGCGATGTGCGGCCCGGCTGGCCTGTGACGCTCAAGGGCCGCTATCAGGGCTGTGATTTCGACGCCGGGCAGCTTACCCAGCGCGGCGCGCTCAACCTCATCAATGGCTGGCTCTATATCCCGTTCGGGTCGCGCTGCGACATCGGCGAGTGGCACGGCTGGATCATGGGCGTCAACACCGGCGATCCCTCCGCGCTGCAGCGCGCCTTTACCCCCGCGCCGACGATAGAGGGCGGCGGCATATGGGGCTCGGCGGGCGTCTCTGCCGATCAGGATGGCAACCTGTATGCGGTCACCGGCAACGGCGGCTACAACCTGGACAAGGGCGGCCATAACGTCTGCGAGAGCGTGCTGCGCCTCACCCCGGATGGCGACGGGCTCAAGATGAGCGACTACTACGTGCCTGCCAACTGGAAGGACCTGGACGCCGCCGACGTGGATATGGGCGGGTCCAGCGCCATTGTCCTGCCCGATCAGCCCGACACCAGCACGCCGCACCTGGTCGTCACCTGCGGCAAGGATGGCCTGATCTATATGGTCAACCGCGACAAGCTGGGCCAGGTCGGAGGCGAGGTCTACAAGCAGCGGCTCTTCGGCGACCCGAACGTGTCCTATCACTCCAACATCAAGACGACGCCGGCCTATTTCGACGGCGGTGAGGCGGGGCGATTCGTCTACGCCACCGGCAACGAGACCGGCCCCAACGGCGAGGCGGGCGTGGTCGCTCTCAAGGTCGTTACGGACGGGTCGCCCAACGGCAAGTCTCGCCTGCAAACGGCCTGGACCTTGAAGCAGGAGCTGCATCAGCCGGGCGCGCCGACCGTCTCCAGCAACGGCAGCAAAGAGGCTATTCTCTGGGTCATCGAGTCGAACAAGGACGATGGCGACCTGGGACCTCCCGGCGTGCTCCATGCCTTCGACGCCATCACCGGCAAGACGCTCTACCGCTCCGACGAAGACCCGACGCGCGACACCCTGGAGGACGCCCGCAAGTTCTCCTGCCCGACGGTGGCGAATGGGCGCGTCTTCGTGGGCACGCACGGCATCGTCGCCTACGGCCTGCTGCACGGTAAGTAACCTTACGGGAAGGAGAACCGACGTGTTGGGACATCAGAAGGCTCGTTTGCTCTGGCTGGCGATGGTGGGGCTTGGTCTGAGCCTGCTGCCGGGAGCGGCGCAGGCGCAGTTCGGGGGGGATCACGTGGAAGGCGCCATCGTGGACATACGCGGAGATATTCTCCAGGTCCGTCCACGCTTTAGCATGAAGCTGACCCGCGTGATCGTGGACGACAAGACCGAAATCCAGAGTCCCCAGATAATGGCGATAAATAAGCTACAGCCGGGCGTGAACGTGTTTGGCTTCGGCGACTACGACGCGAAGGGCGGGATCACGCCTCGCTTCCTCATGGTATCCGAGGAGCGCAGAGGCTTCTTCGCGGGCAAGATACGCGGCGTGCGCGGCACCGGCTACGGCAAGAGCGCGATGTTTGGCGGCAAGCTCAAAAGCGTCAAGCCGTTTGTTGTGACCGACGATGACGGCAAGGAGATCACCGCGACCATCCAGGGCTTTGTGCCGGTGATGCACAACGCGAAGGCGGATCGCACGGCGCTCCAGGTCGGCAAGATGATCGAGGCTTCCGGCGAGCGCACGGCGGACGGCCTGCTGCATGCCCGCGCCATAGATATTCAGCAGGGGTTTGGCGGAGGGCCGGGCGGCGCCGGCGCGGTGTTCGGCGAAGTGGTGGCGGTCAACGGGAATAGCCTGGAAGTGATGCCGCGCTTTGGGGCGGAAACCATTCAGGCCAAGCTCAAAGAGGGCGCGACCCTCCTACGCCAGATCACTGTGGACCCGGACACGGTCAAAGTTGGGGACACGATCACCGTGCAGGGCAAGCGCCTGGAAGGCCCCCCGGATACCAACGCGGTCGCCTTCGTCCTGCTGGTCGGCAAGCAGACCTATCCACAGGTCAGCCCGCAGGGCTTCTTCGCGGCGTTTCGGGGCGCAGGCAACGGGAATGTGACGGCGACGGGCAAGGTCGCCTCGCTTAGCCCGTTTGTGCTGACGCTGGAGGATGGCAAGTCGCTCACGGTCGTCATTCCCGGCCAGACGCCGGTGGTGGACCTGCGCCCGCTCACGCTGGCCGAGATCAAGCCCGGCGATAAGCTGATGCTGATCGGGAGCGAGAGCAAAGACGGCGGCATGGTGACGACTACCCTGGTTGTGGGCGCCTCGCCGATTGTCGGCTTCGGCAACTAATAGAGAACCAGTTAAATCTCGTACAAAGGTGCGTCCGCCAGGACGCTCACTACCTTGTAAGCTTTGCCGTCCGCAGGACGGTTGGCCGCAGGCCCTCTAGCCGGGTACATTCAGTGCCCGGCACTCTTAACGCTGGCGTCGGGCCGCGCGCCGCCGCGCGGCCTCCTCGTCCTGGCGGGCCTGCTCGGCATAGAGCTCGGCCAGAGCCGCGTAGGGATTGATCGGCCCGCGCTGCTTCTGTAGCTCTTCCTGCTCTTCCTTGAACTCCTGGATGCGCTTATCCAGCCGGCGCGCGCTGCGCAGCGCCGTGGCCGCCGCATAGTAGACGGCGATAGAGCCGATAGCGGCCCCGAAAAGCTTGAGGATAATTCCAAGCATCGCCCCTTTCCTCCTCGCCGGTGAGCCGAGCATTCTCCATGTCTGGTTCAAAACCCGCTGTCGGCCCAGACGCCATCGGGCGTGTCAAAGCCGCTCTCCTCCCGCAGCCGGTCGGCGATTTCAAGCACGGCGCGGTCTATCCAGATCTTGGCGCTGCCGTCCAGCCGCTCCAGCGCATCGTAAGCGTCATTGAGGTCGCGCCCGGCAATGGTGATGCCGTGCCGGGGCAGCAAGCAGGCAATGGCATGCTTTTGCAGCTTCTCTCGCTGCGGCAGCAGCGCTTCGATGACCACATCCGCCAGGTCTTGGGAGTGCGCCCGCGCAAAGCGCGTCAGCGGGACAGTGCCGTACTTATCCGTCTGCTCGCTGGTCGGCGGCAAAGGCCGCTCCGCGCTGGCAAAGACCAGGATGTTGTGCGGGTGCGCGTGGCAGATGCCGCCGCACTCCGGGAAATGCCGGTAGATAGCAAGGTGCATCTTGACCTCGCGGGAAAGCTCGCCCTCGCCCTCCAGCAGCTCTCCCTCCGGCGACACGCAGACCACGTGCTCCGGCTGCAATTGCCAGTGCAGGCGGCTGCCGGTATAGCGCGGCGACATATAGATATTCCCGTCGCTGGCGCGTTCGGAGATGTTGCCGCCCGCGCTATCGGAAAAACGGCGGTCATAAATCAGGCGACCGATCTCAGCGATATGGACCCGACACTGCTGAGGTGTCCAAAGCGCCATATTGCTCTCCCCTTTCCCTCGTTTCGTGTCTGTCCGGGCGCGCCAGCAACAACGCTTAGCCCCTGCCCCGTAGCCCCTGCCCCGTAGAACCTGTGGCTTTGTGTCTGTCCGGACGTGCCAGGCAGCGCCGCCCGAAGCGAGCCGATCAGCGCAGGGCCGTAAAGCGGAACACCTCGTAGAGCAGGCCCGCGACCAATCCGGCGGCGGGAAGCGTCAAAATCCAGGCGGCGACCATGCTCTGTGCCACCCCCCAGCGCACCGCCGACAGCCGCCTGGAGGCCCCCACCCCGAAGATGCTCCCGGAGATCACATGGGTCGTGCTGACCGGCATGCCCAGATGGCCCGCCCCGAAAATGACGATGCTGGCTGCGGTCTCCGCGGCAAACCCATGCACCGGCTCCAGCCGAATGATGCGGTGGCCCATCGTCTTGATGATGCGCCATCCGCCCGCCGAGGTGCCAAGCGCCATTGCCAGCGCGCAGGCCAGCACCACCCAGAGCGGTATGACCGGGCTTTTCGGGTCGGCCGGATGGAGCAGTCCGTGGCTGACCAGCGCCATGGTAATAATGCCCATGCTCTTTTGCGCGTCATTGGAGCCGTGCGAAAAGGCCATGGCCGCCGCCGAGAAGAGCTGTAAATGCCGAAACGTGCCGCTGACGCGGCCCGGATGCACCCGCGCCAGCAGCGCAAAGATCAGGGCCATCAGGGCAAACCCGAGGAAAAAGCCTGCCACCGGCGAGCCCACCAGCGGTATCAGCACCTTATCCGTCAGGCCCTTCCAGATGACGACCCTCGCGCCTCCGTGCACGAAGGCGGCGCCGATCAGCCCGCCGATGAGCGCGTGCGAGGAGCTGCTGGGAATGCCGAACTTCCAGGTGATCAGGTTCCAGACGATGGCTCCGATAACGCCCGCCAGGATAACGCCCTGCGTGGCGTCCGACGGATGGACCAGGCCGGCGGCGACCGTCTTGGCCACGTTCTGCGAGACCAGCGCGCCCACAAAGTTGAGCACCGCCGCCATCAGTACGGCAACCCGCGGGGTCAGAACGCGGGTGGAAACGACCGTGGCGATGGCGTTGGCCGTGTCATGGAAGCCGTTGATGTAGTCGAACGCCAGAGCGGAGATGACAACGATTACAATGATGAGGCTGATCTCAGGCATATTTGACCACCACGCTTTCCACTACATTGGCTGCATCCTCGCACGTATCTATCGCCATTTCGATGCGGTCGTAGATCTCCTTCCACTTGATCACCATTAAGGGGTCCGGGTTGGGAGTGTTAAAGAGCTCGTCGAGCGCCTGGCGAAAGCGCCCATCGCTGTCGTTCTCTATTTCATGGACGCGGATAAACAGCGGCTGCATCGTCTCCCGGCTATACGCATGGCGCAAGGCCGCCACCGCCTCTTGAATGGCCTGGGTGATCAAGACCAGTTGCGCGACCAGCGGCTCCAGATCAGGTCGAGGTGCGGGCAGGCGATAGATACCGATCCGATTTGCCGCGGCTTCAATGGCATCGGTAATGTCATCGAGCCGGCTGGAAAGGGTATGCAGGTCTTCCTTATCCAGCGGGGTGACAAAGGTGGAATCGATCTTGTTGGCCAGTTGGTGGGTGAGTTGATCGGCATCATGCTCGATGGCATCCAGCTTCTGCAGGTGCTGATCCAGATGGCCGAAATCCTGGCTGAGCGCATGAAACTCCCTGGCCGCATCGTAGGCAGACTGAGCCTGCCCTTCCAGCAGGTCGTAGAAGCTGAGATCCTTTCCGAAGAGTCGCAAGATGGCATCCTCCCTGGAAGTAGCGGGTACTGAGCGCTCTGGTTAGACGTGAGATCCCGGAAAAATTGTACCCGCTTTTTTGCCCGCCAGTAGCAGATACGCGAGAACTTTGGCGCCCTGCCGCGTCCTGTGTCGGCCGTGGCTATTCCGCCCGGCAAGCAAAGGGCCGGGCGATAGATGATCGCCCGGCCCTGAAAGCGGCAGGCTAAACCCCATACTCGTTGAATGGCCGTTCGCTCGTAGCGCGCTGTTGTCTGTCCTTGAGTGTTACCGACAGCAGAAAATTCAATGCTTGCCATCAATAACCGCTCTGCTTCGGGTACAACGTCTGTCCATAGGGCGCAACAACGTCAGTTAGCAGGCGAGCATTCAACAGTTATGGGCTAAACCCTACCGCTGTGGGACCTACGGCTCGCCGCCTGCCTGCGCAGGCAGAATGCGTTCTTGCGCAGGCCAAGAGTCTCGCCCACGTAGGTGGGCGACGGGCGCTTGGCGCCCCCTAGCGGCAGGGTTCAGCCTGCCGAGGGCATGAGGACCGCTCCCCTCTCCTTACGAAGGAGAGGGGTTGGGGGTGAGGTTTAGACGCTCTTAGCGCTCCCCCTCGATTTCCAGAGAGTTCTCGTCGGCGCTGTCGGAGTGGGATTGCACGCGCGCGGCGATGTCGTTCAAGAACTGCCACGATGCCGGGTCGCGCTGGCGGAGCCGGGTCGGCCGACGCAGGTAATACGCAAAGGCTTCTGCAAACCCCTCCTCTTCCGAATCGCCTGCATACTCCGTTACCAGCCGATGGGCGCGTTTTTGCTGGCGCCACAGGCGCTCGTAGCGCGCGCGCTCGCCGTTGGTCAGGATCTCATCCCAGACATGGTGCCCGTATTCATGGGTAAAGACCAGCACCGCCTCCTCGCCGCTTAACGTATCGCGCAGCGTGATCGTGGCCGAATCATCCTCCTGCTGCCCGCCGTTTTCATAGCAGCCGTCTATAACGGAGTCATCCTCCCTCGCGTCGCCAGCCCCCTGTTGTTTGCGCGCGATCAGCCGATCCATGTCCGCATCTGAAAGCTCGCGAAGCACCACAAGCCGCGGCGTCTTCCAGCAGCCGGGCATCTCCGCATACAGGCGCCGCCACAGGCTGGCATGGGGCGCCTCCTCATCCACGCGCAGAGCGGCCAGGACGGGACGGGTGCCCATGGCAAAGGTGGTGCTCCAGAGCAGAACGGACAGGCCCAGAAGAACGCTGGGAGAGAAGCGCGCGAGGCGCTGGAAGCAGGCAAAAACAGAGCGTACACGCGGCGGCATGAGTTCTCATCCTCACAGGTTGGTGGTCTTTATTCGAATCGGCAAGGGGTCGGGGAAGAGCAAGACAACCGACGTGGGGCAGCGCAAGCGGGGCGCCGAACAAGCGCGCTCTCCTTAAGAGAGAGACGCGGTCAGGAGCGCTGCGTGACGCTCTCTATTACCATTATACCATTATTTTGGCCGATAGCGCGCTTCCCTGGAGGTTGTAGGCAAAGAAAGAACCAACGTCTACCCACATTGACAGACGCCGGATTTCAGGCTATCATAGCGCAGGGGAAGGGGCGAGAAACGTAATCAGAAGCAGAATGCTTCGGCAGCGAGATAGAGGAATGTCTGATGAACGAGAAATCTGCGCTGTTCACGCCGCCGCCGGACGCGGAGGCGCAGTGGCAGCGTTTTGAAGAGATCGTGCGGGGAGAGGCTCGCGATTTTTTTGACGGGGTGGGGCCGATTGCCGGCGCCCGCGCGCCCGGACGCCTGGACGTGATGGGCGGCGTGGCCGACTACTCCGGCTGCATCGTGCTGGAGATGCCCATTGCGGAGGCCGCCTTTGTCGCCTGGCAGTGGCGCGAGGATCGGGTGCTGCGCATCCGCAGCCTGGGGCTGGAAGCGGAGGGCCTGATCCCGGAGGTCGCGCTCTCGCTGGACGAACTGGTGGATGAGCGCGGGCGCGTGCGCCCCGTAACGGAGGTGCGGGAGCGCCTGAGTCAAGACCCGCAGACGCACTGGGTCCGTTACATCGCCGGATGCTTTTATATCATGCTCCAGGCTTACAGCAAGGTGTCCGGCGGCGTGGCGGACGCGCGGCTGGGCGAGTTGGGCGCCAATATTCTGGTTTGCAGCGATGTGCCGCTGGGTGCCGGGGTCTCCTCATCGGCGGCGATTGAGGTCGCCACCATGCACGCCCTGAGCGAGGCCGCTGGCATCCATCCCAGCGACCTGACGCTGGCGGCCTGGTGCCAGCGCGTGGAGAATCAGGTCGTGGGTGCGCCCTGCGGCATCATGGATCAGGTGACCTCGGCGATGGGACGCGAGAACGCGCTAATCGTGATCAGGTGCCAGCCGCACGACATCCTGGGCACGCAGCATGTTCCGACTGGCTGGCGGTTTATCGGGCTGGACTCGCGGGTCAAGCACTCGGTCGGCGGCAGCCACTACACGCGGGCGCGGGTTGGCGCCTTTATGGGCCTCAAGATCATCCAGTTGGAGAGCGGAGGCAAGCTGCTGGATAACTACCTGTGCAACATGGAGCCCGCCGAGTTCGCCGAGTACCGGGAGATGATTCCGGAGACGCTTACCGGCCAGGAATACCGAGAGCTCTATGGGCGCCTGCCGGATACCGTGACGCAGGTGGATCTGAACGAGACGTACCATCCGCGCGCCTGCGCCGAGCATCCCATCCTGGAAAACGAGCGCGCCCGCGAGTTCGTAGCGCTGATGCACCTCGCCAGCCTGCGCCACCAGGAGCGCGGCGAGTCGACAGAGGCCGCGCCGGATACGGACATCCTGAAAGAGGCGGGCCGCCTGATGTATGCCGCGCACGCCTCCTACAGCGAGCGGCTGGATCTGGGCGCGCCGGAGACCGATCTGCTAGTCGAGCTGATCCGCGAGCGCGGCCCGGAACGCGGCCTCTATGGGGCCCGGATCACGGGCGGCGGCTCCGGCGGCACGGTCGCCGTGCTCTGCGCTGCCGACTCGCCGGACACGGACGCTGCGCTGGCGGAGGTCTGCCAGAAGTCGCGGCGTGTGGGCGTGGCGCCGCGCCCGTTCGTCGGCAGCTCGCCGGGGGCGCTGATGTTTGGCGCGCGCCAGATCACGCGAGGCTAGGAGGATGAGAAGGTGAGGAAGGTCCGCAAAGCGGTCATCACGGCGGCAGGGCGCGGGACGCGCATGTATCCGGCCACGACGACCATCCAGAAAGAGATGCTGCCGGTGATGGATACCGACGGCATCTGCAAGCCGGCCATCCAGATCATCATGGAGGAGGCGTTCAATAGCGGCATTGAGGAGGTCTGCCTGGTCGTCAATCCGCAGAACAAGAGCCAGATCGAGCAGCATTTCCAGCCACTGCCGCCGGAAGAGTGGAAGCTGTTCAAGGGCAAGGATTGGGCGCTGCTGCAATCGGCGCGCATCCAGCAGATGGCCGCGCGCCTGACGTTTGTGGTGCAGGAGACGCCGGAGGGCTACGGCCATGCGGTCTGGTGCGCGCGCCATTTTGTCGGCGACGAGCCGTTCCTGCTGATGCTGGGCGACCATATCTACACGACCGGCGAAGACAAGCGCTGCGCCCGCCAGATTCTGGACGTGTTTGAGCGGTACGGTTCCAGCGTCTCAGCGGTACAGCAGACGCCCACGGAGCTCCTGCATCTGTTCGGCACGGTCTGCGGCAAGCGGATCGCGGAGCAGCCGCCGGTCTATGAACTGGAGGCCATCTACGAAAAGCCGACCCCGGAGTACGCGGAGGCGCATCTGCGGCAGGCGGGCCTGCTGCACGGTATGTATCTGTGCTTCTTCGGGATGCATATCCTGACACCGAGCATCTTCGAGTGCCTCCAGTACGCCATTGACCACGACCTGCGCGAGAAGGGCGAGTTTCAATTCACCAGCGCGCAGGAGCGGCAGCGGGCCTCAGGGGAGCGGTACCTGGCGTTTGAGGCCATCGGCGACCGGCACGACATCGGTATCCCGTTCGGCTACGCGCAGACGCAGGCCGCGCTGGCCCTCAATTCCATCTACCGCGATCAGATGCTGGCGGCCCTGGTACGCACTCTGGCCGTGCCACAAAAGGCCATCCCGGAAGCGTACAAAGAGCGCGCCTGAGAAAATTAAACCACCTGCTGCGCTAGAGCCACGGAGACACGGAGGAGTCACGGAGAAAAACAAAGAGAAAGAGAGAAAGACAAAAGCCATTGAGACAGGATGAACGGGATGAACTGGATTTTAACTACGCAGACAAGCCGGGCTTCTCTCTCTTGGTGTCATCCTGTAAATCCTGTTAATCCTGTCTAAATTGTCTTTTCTCTGCCTTTGTTTTTCCTCCGTGTCTCTGTGGCTCTAGCGCAGCGGGTGGTGCAAATGCTGCTCCTTAGGAGGGAGAGAGGTATGCTACAGGAGAGCCTGGAGCCCTCGCCGGAGGTTCAGGCCCATATTGAGAGCGTTATCGAGAAGTACCGTCAATATATCAACCCCGGCCTGGCGCGGCTGATGCAGTTCGGCGGGTTTGGGGACGTGGAGGAGACGGCGCAGGGCTGCGTCATTACGACGGCAAGCGGCGCGCAGTACCTCGACTTTATCGGCGGGTACGGCGTCTTCTCGCTCGGGCATCGGCACCCGCGCGTGGTGGAGGCCGTGCATCGGCAGCTCGATAAGATGCCGCTCTGGACGCACGCCTTCTTCAACGAGCCGCAGGCGTTGCTGGCCGAGAAACTGGCCCAGATCGCTCCGGGCGACATTCGCTACGCCTTCTTTTCCAATAGCGGCACGGAGGCGGTGGAGGCAGCCCTGAAGATCGCCCGCATCGCCACCGGCAAGACCGACTTCGTCAGCACGGTCGGCGCCTATCACGGCAAGAGCATGGGCAGTCTCACCGCCACCGGGCGCGAGAAGTACCGCAAGCCCTTCGAGCCTCTGGTTCCCGGCTACGTCCATGTTCCCTTCAACGACCTGGACGCCGCCGCCTCTGCCATCAACGAGCGCACTGCCGCCCTTATCATCGAGCCGATCCAGGGTGAAGGTGGCATCATCACGCCCTCGCCGGGCTACCTGGCGGGCCTGCGCCGACTCTGCGACGAGCGCGGCATCCTGCTCATCGTGGATGAGGTACAGACGGGCTTGGGGCGCACGGGCAAGCTCTTTGCTGTGGAGCAGGACAACGTCGTACCCGACATCCTGACGCTAGCGAAGGCGCTGGGCGGCGGCGTCATGCCCATCGGGGCGACGCTAGCGACGCCGGATATCTGGGAGAAAGCGTTCGGAGAGAATCCGCTTATCCATACCAGCACGTTTGGCGGCAACCAGATGGCGTGCGCGGCGGGCCTGGCGGCGCTCGAAGTGATTATCGAGGAGGATCTGCCCGGCAAGGCGGTCGAGCGCGGCGAGCAACTGCTGGCCGGGCTGGCCGCCGTTCAGAACCAGCATTCGAATGCGATTCGAGCGGTGCGCGGGCGCGGCTTGATGCTCGGCGTGGAGTTTGCGGTCAAGGATATAGCCGAACTCACCATCAACGGCATGGCGCGGCGCGGCGTGATCGCCGCCTACACCCTCAACAATCCGAACGTGATCCGCTTCGAGCCGCCGCTGATCGTGACTCCGGCCCAGGTAGATACGGCCCTCGCCGCCTTCGGCGAAGCGGTCGCGGAAGCTGTCGCCCTGCTGGAAGGGCTGGAAGAGTAAGGAGTGACCATGCGTCTGCGAAATATGCTGATAATGTGGCTGGCTGCGGGTCTGGTGGGGGCGGCGCTGGCCGGATGCAGCAAGGAAGAGCCGTCCGCTACAGGCGGTGGAGCGGGCAGCGTGCGCGCCGGAGCGCCGCAGGCCACGGGCAGCAAAAAGAAGATCGTCTTCGTCTTTAAGGTCGGCGGCATCTCCTACAGCGAGGCGTGCAAACGCGGCGCCCAGCAGGCCAACGACGATCCCAACCTCAACGTCCAGGTAGAGTACCAGGCGCCCACGGTCGCCACCTCCGAAAAACAGAGCGAAATCATTGAGCAGGCAATCATCGGCAAGGCAGACGCCATCGTCGTCTCTCCCAATGACGCCAAGGCCATTGTGCCGGTGCTGGATAAGGCGGCAAGCCAGGGCATCAAGGTCTTTACCTGGGACTCGGATGCTCCGACCAGCAAGCGGCTCTTCTACGTGGCGGCGGTAGATGATGTGCAGATCGGGACCGACATCGCCGACGCGCTCGCCAAAAGCATGAACAGCAGCGGGAAAGTGCTCATCTTCAGCGGCGGGCGCACGGCGGAGAACCTGAACAAGCACATCCAGGGCATGGAGATCGGGTTTAAGAAGTATCCCGGCATTCAGATCCTGCAACCCTACATCTATAACGACGACGATAAGAACAAAGCCACGACGATGGCGGTGCAGGCGCTGCAGGCCCATCCTGACGCCACGGGCATCGCCTGCGCCAACTCGCCCAGTCCTCCGGCGGCAGGCGAGGCCATTCGCAAGCTCAATCTCATCGGCAAGGTCAAAGTGTGGGGACTGGCGCTGCCCAGCGAAACCAAGCCCTATCTGCTGGATGGCTCGGTGACCGGACTCTATCTGTGGGACCCGACCAAGCTGACGTACCTGACCGCCAGGTTAGTCAAAGACGCACTGGACGGCAAGATGCCCCAGGATGGACAGGAGATTGAGGGCGGCAAGATGAGCGTCAAGGATGGCGTCGTGACGTTGCCGCTGCGCCTGGAGATCACCAAAGAGAACGTGGAGAAGCTCAACTTCTAGCCGGGGCGTCTATCCAGAAGACGCGATAGAGGAACCGGTCGTCCCGGTCGTGCGGGCGCTCCGAGCGGCCGGCGATGGGGAAGCCCCAGCCGGCGACGGCTTCCTCCAGCGTCGGTTCCGTTCGCAGCGCGTCCTTTTCCTCTTTGAACGCCCCGATAATCAGGCGGCCGTCCGGCGCAGCGACCTCCCGCAAGAGCCGCTCCACGAGGTCTTTCTGCCGCCGGGCGGGCACATATTCCAGGCCCGTGCGCACGAAGTCGAAGCGCTGCGGCGGAACCTAGGAGATCGCATTGCCCACAAAGATGCGATCCGCCCAGTGCGGCAGACGGCGGCGGGCCAGGTCGGCCAGTTCCGGGGCAATGTCCAGGCCGTAGGGCGCAATGGCAAGCCCTCTTTCCCGCGTCCACCGCTCCAGGCATTCCATCAGATAGCCGCTGGCGCAGCCGACATCCAGGAACATGCCGTCGCGGTCAACGGCCTCGGCGATCAGGCTGCGCGCCTGCGTCCAGTGGGCGTCGTCGCCGCTGTGGCCGGACTGTGCGCGCGGGTTGTCGCCAGCCAGATAGGCCGGGGTGATGACCGCCGCCACTTCCCGATACCAGCTTTCCTCATCTATCTCGCCGGCCTCCAGGGCCGCCTCCAGCCGCTCCAGAAGCGCATAGGCGCGATTCTTGGCCGCTTTGATCCACTCTTCCAGCAACTCTTTCCCTCCTGCAACGCTAATGACGCAGGGAAACTCGTTCTAGCTCTCCACCAGGCGCATCGTGACCGCCACCCGTCCACCCCCTTGAGCCCGGTTTTCGTACCGCACCTGCCCCTTCAGATCCAGCCGGGTCAGGTTCTCCACCAGGTCCAATCCCGTGTGGGCAGCAGCCTGGGCATCGAAGCCTTCTGGAAAGCCCGGCCCATCATCGCAGACCTCCAAAACCGCCTCCTGCCCCTGCACGGCAAAGGTAACCTCCACGCCCCCGTGACCATGCTTGAGCGCGTTGCTGACCAACTCGCTGACCACCAGTGCCAGCGACGTGCCCTGCCTGACCGAGAGCCGAGCATCCTCCACCACGAATTCGAGCCGCTGCGCGCCGGCCATCTGCCGGAGCAAGGGCAGCAGCCGATCTAAGACTTCCTGGGCCGAAACCGTCTGCTTCTGGGCTCCTTCCCTAGCCGCCTCCGTCAACAGATCATGCACGGCCGCCAGCGTACGAATATGCAGGCTGAGCCGCTTAAGCTCCTTGACCGAAACGGCCAACGGCTCGTCTATCGTCTGCATGTCCAACAGCGAAGCGATCAGTTGGAGATTGTTCTTGACTCGATGGTGGGTCTCCGTCATCGCCAGTTGGAGCTGCGCATTGAGCGCCTCGATCCGCTCTTGCGTGCGGGCTTGTTGTTCCTGAGCTTGCCGACGTTGGGTCAGATCGCGCAGGATCTTGGCGAAACCGCGCACAGCGCCAGACGCGTCCCGCAACGTGGTGGTCACCCCGGAAGCCCAGAAGCGGCTGCCATCTTTGCGCACATGCCAGCGCTCATCCTCCACCCGGCCCTGAGCCCGCGCCTGGTCGAGCTCCCGTTCCGGCTCGTCCCGCCAGCGCTCTTCGGGCGGGAAGAAGACCGCCACCGACTGGCCCAGGATCTCGTTTTGGGAGTAGCCCGTGATCCGTTCCGCGCCCCGGTTCCAACTGACCACGCGCCCTTGCGGGTCTAGCATGACAATGGCATAGTCCTCGACCCCTTCGACCAGCAGGCGGTAGCGCTCTTCACTCTCCCGCAGCGCCTCCTCGGCGCGCTTGCGTTGGGAAATATCCTGAACGACAACGTTGAAATGCTTGGGGTGGCCCAGCGCATCCCGAACCAGCGACAGGCTCACCTGCACCCAGACGGGCGCTCCGTGTTTGTGCAGATAGCGCTTCTCCAGAGAAAAGGTGGGCAGTTCACCCAGGAGCGCACGGCGCATATATTCGATGGTAGCTTCGAGGTCGTCGGGATGGGTGATGTCATGGAAGGTGCGAGACTGGAGTTCCTCGCGGGTGTAGCCGACGAGTTGGCACAGGGTGTCATTGACCCGCAGCCAGCGTCCATCCGGAGCCATGTGCGCTAAGCCTACGGTCGCCTGATGGAACGTCGTCTGGAAGGGATCCTGGCTCTGCGTCTCTGAAGGTTGGTCAGGCTTGGGCTCGCTCGGGTCAGCCATAGGCGCTCGCTTCCTTTGGGCAGGATGCGCTTTGTATTCGACACCGGCGCGTTGCTTCCTGCCTCTGTTTATCTGCCAGGACGCAGAGGAGCCTGTAGGGAGCGGGTAAGCCGCCAACGTCAAGCGGGCGTAAAGCAAGAGCCCGTATTTTCCCTACAGGCCACAGCCAGACCTCAGGGGCCAGGCGGTCCGGTCGGTTTCCCTCCTGTCCACACGGAGGGCAGGGGAGCTGAATAGACTACTACTTCTTGTGCTTGTGCTTACCCTGGAAGAAATGATTGACGTCCTTGGACTCCCGATTGATCTCGTGATTGATGTTCTTGGATAGGTTGTCGAGATGCTTGCCGGGGCTCTTCTTGGGATCAACCGTAACCTGGCGGACCGTGTGGTTGGTCTGGCGCGCTTTCCGGAGCTTGCTAATCTCGTTCTTGGGATGAGTTTGGTGGCGTTTGTGCGCGTGGTGGTGCTTCTGCGCGCTGACCGGAACAGCAATCTGTGCCAATCCGAGCACGGCGCCAAGCAGCAGGACGGTCAGTTTCATGGTCATCTCCTATTTTCTTTGGACAAGAACGCCCCTCAGGGCGTCTCAGAGAGCATTGAGCAAAGGAAGTGTTGGGCAACTTGCCCTCACGGGAGACGACTGCCGGGCAGAGGTTGTTCCCCGTTCGCCCCTCTACTCTGCCTATAGGAATAGGGCGAGTTACGGGAGCGTGCTTTCTACGACAGAGCCGTTGGCCATGCGGATGCGGTAGTCGAACAGCTTTGGATCGAAGGACTCGCTGTGGGAGACCAGGAAGACCTGATGGAAATGCTGGCGGACCGTCCCTCTGGTCAGCAGATCCACCAGCGCCCGCGTCCGCTCCCGGTCGAAGCTGCTCAGCGGCTCGTCCAGGAATAGCCAGTAAGGGCGCGTCGTCTTGCCGGTCGGCAGCGTCGCCAGCGCAAAACCCAGCCGCAGCGCCAGCGAAATCTGGTCCTTGGCCCCACCGGAGAAGACCCGCTTCTTCTGGAAGGCTCCGGCGCGGCTGTCGAAGATGAGCAGCGAATCGGCCTCACCCTGCCATTCCAGATCCTGATAGCGTCCCATCGTCAGCGCCGGAAGCAGGTAGCGGACGTTGTGCAGGGTCATAGGCATAACGCGATCCACGATGGATTGGCGCGTGGTTTTGACGATCCGCTCTGCGCGACGCTTAACGTCCAGAGCTTTCTGTGCCTCCCTCAAGGCTTGTCTTTCCGTCGGCAAGTCGAGCGGAGTATCGTCCAGCCCCAACGTTTCGGCCAGGGTGCGCCGTCGGGTGCGGGTATCATGCACCGCGCTGCTCCGCCGCTCATGCTCCTCTGCCCACGCCTCCGCCGAGCGCTGTGGTGCCTGCTGAAGTTCCGGGAAACGCTCCAGTGGAGAGCGCTCCTCCTCCGCGTCTATTCCAAGCTCTTGCAGCCACGTCCGCGCCTGATCCGCAAGCTGCGTCTGGCGCAGATCACGCGCCGCATTCTCCTGCCCGATCTGCGTGTGCCGGTCCTGTAGGGTTTGCTGTTTCTGCCGCAGCCCCGGCACGTCTAGCGCCTGGAGCTTTCCGTCAATCTCGCGAGAAACTTCCGACAGGCGCTCCTGAGCCGTGTCGGGAGTGACGGGAGGAGCATACGCCCGGAGATGCTGGTTCCATGCCTGGCTGAACTCCTCGGCTTTCTGCGTAATGATGCGGGCGCACTGTTGAACGCGCTCCCGAGCCTGCGGCAGTCTGGCGGCCTCCGCCTCGTCATTCGAGAGTTCTTTCTGGAGCAAAGAGAGCTGGACTTGCAAGTTCGTGGAGATGTCCGGCAATTCGGCGGCACGTAGGGCCGCGCGGACGGAATGTAGGGGCCGCTGCGCCTCAGCATTGGCGTGCAGGGCCTGTTCGGTCTCCGCGACCTGCGCAAGCAACTGCGTCCGGTCGGTGGCATCCAGTTGCTTACGGCGCTCCGCCTGTTTATGCTGGAGTATTGCCAGGCTCTTGCTCGTCGCCTGCAGCGCCTGATCCGCTGCCTTCCATTGAGAATACAAGTCCTCATCCCCGGCCTCTCGGCGCGCGGCTTGCAGCGCCTGCTGCTCTTCGATGGCGGCAGATTGCCAGGCCGTTATCGTCGTTTCCGGCAGGCCAAGTTCGATTGCGATAGCCTGCGTCTGCTCCTGCGCCCGTTGCGCCTGGGCGCGTTTCTCTGCTTCCTGCCGGCGCAGCGTGGGGAGGCGTGCCGCATCGGCGTCGTAGGCGGCGACTACGTTTCGGGCCTGCTGCAGCGCTTCCTGTATCGCCTCCGGATCCTCGCCGATGGAAAGCGATTCCAGCAGGGGCGGCAGAGTCCGATCCGCTTCCTCCAACGCCTGGAGCGTCTGCGCCTCTTGGTCCTGCAACGTCCCAATGGCCGCGACGACCTGCTGGATATTCTGCTTTGCCAGCCGCTCCTTCTCGCCCTGGATTTGCCCTTCCAGTATCTGGCGCTGGTTATTCAAGCTATCCAGCGCCGACTTCGCAGCCTCTTCGGCCTGTTTCGCCTCGACAAGCGCCGTTGCGGGCAGCGCGGCAGCCTGCTTGCGCGCCGCCTCCGGCGACTCAGGAATAGCCAGGTTGAGCGCCAGAAGTGCCCTGCGGCGCGCTTCCTCCTCGGCCTTGCGGCGTTCTAATTGGTCGGCATGCGCCTTCGCCAGCCCTTCCAGGGCGCTGCGCTCTCCCTCCAGCGCATGACACGCACTGCGGGCGGCCTCTTCTGCGGTGCGTGCCGCAACAACGGCCCGCCTCGCCCGGAGCGCCAGTCCCGTTCCCGCTGCCGCCAACAATAGGCCGAGAAGGAGCAGCGGCACAAGGAAGGGCGTTGCGAACGCCGCCGCGCTCAGCGCCAGGCCGCCCCCTGCCGACGCTAATCCGGCAACCATCGGCTTCCCCGCCGCCGCGGCCTGCGCAGAGGCAGCCTTCCACTGCTGCTCCGCCTGCGCGCGCCGGACCGTCAAATCGGCCAGTTTGCCCGCGTTCGGTTCGGCTTCCGCACAGCGTTCCGCCGCCTCCACCCACTCCAGCAGCGCGGCGCGCTGCTCTACGCTTTCGAGAGTGATCCGCGCCTCCTGCCAGCGCGCCCGGCTCTGCGATATCTCCGCTTCGAGTTGGCGCAGCGCCTGTTCCTGCGCACTGACCTGCGCCTGAGTAGTGTCGTGCTCTTCCTTGCGGCGTCGGGCGGCTAGCAGCTTGTCCCGGACATCTACCAGCCGATCCGCCTCTTTCTTTCGCCGGTTTAGCCACTGTTCCGCGTTCTCAAGCCCGGTAAGTCGCTCTTGCTCTGCCGGCAGCGCATCGGCGTGCGCCTGAGCTGTACGGAGTTCTTGCGCCAGCGTCGCTGCCTCGCGCAGAGCGTGCGCATGGGCGTCGGCCTGCTGGAGCAGCAGGGCCAGGCGGGTATCCCGCCGGATCGCCCGCTGGCGTGCCTCCCATGCGGCCTGGGCCGCTTCCAGCGCCTGCTGTTCCTGCGCCTGCTGCGCTTCCTGTTGGCGCACTTCTTCTGCGACGGCCTGCCACTCAGCGAACAGGGCATCGTAGGCTGCAACCTCGTCCTGACGGCCCTTGAGTTCGTCGGCAAGCTCCTTTGCCTCCGCTTCCAACGCCTCCAGCTTCCGCAGGTCGGACTCCCACTGCCGATACTGTTCCAGCGTCTCTCGGCGTTCCGCCAGCCCGGCTTGCAGTGCCCGCAGGCGCTGCTCCTCCTCCGCCGCGTCTGCATGTTCCCGGAGGGCGCGCTGCCATGCCTCTGCGCGCAGGGGCAGATCGTTTTGCAAAGCGCTCAATTGCGCCTGATACTGCGCGCCGCGCTTTAGATCCGCCTCAATTTGCGCCAATCGCGCCGTAATCTGTCCCTGTTCTTCCTGCGCGGCACGTATCTCGGCGGCAATGGCCCGGCTCTGCTCCTGGCACACCTGCGCCTGCCGATACAGCATACAGCGATAGGCCGTCCGCTCCTCATGCTCTAATTCAGGGAGCTTTGCGTCCAGTTCGGCAACCTCCACACGCCGCCATGCCTGCTGAATGCGCTCGCTGTCTTCCTGCGTCGGCTTGAATTCCCTCTCCAGGGCGTTCAGCGCCTCGATATTGAGCAGCTCGTTGATGGTCTTCCGGCGTACCTGCGGATCGAGGCTTTCAAGTTGATCCAGCCGCTTCTGCTCGACAAAGCAGGTATTCAACAGGGCGTTCGCGCTGAGGGCGATCTCTTCCTGGATGCGCCTGTTCACTATGTCTGCCCCGGTGATAGTCTCGTCGCCGCCATCCGGCAGCGGGCAGGTAAGATGGGCCTTCTGGTTCTGGCGCACCGTCCGCTCGACACGAAAGCGGCGCGCGTTGATGGAGAACTCCAGCTCGACGTGCATCAACTCGGCGCCGTGGCGCTTCATGTCGCTGATTTTATAGTCGCGGTCGGAGATCAGGGAATCGCCGTAGAGGGCGAAATAGACGGCCTCAAATAGCGACGACTTGCCGGCCTCGTTGTGCCCTTCGATCAGGATCGTTCCGGTTTCCGGAAAATGGAGCGTGACGTCGGCCAGTTGCTTGAAGTTCTGGACCGTCAGGCGGTGCAGCAGGATCATCGTTACCGCGCTCCTTTCGTCAGGCGGCCGAACGCGAGGCGGACCTGCTCGGCAGCCAGGGCGTAGAGTTCCTGTTCAACTGGGTCGTCGTTATGCTGCCCACGCAGTCCGTTCGCCACGTTTTGCAGTTCCTCGGCAACATCGAAGCTGACGCCGTAGCCCAACGGTACGTCGCTGTCCGGGTCGTACACGAGCATTCGTTCCCTATCGAACTGGCAGTGGAAGTTCTCCGCATTGCCGTGCCGCAGGAGCTCTTCTAGATCGAGAGCATGGAACAGGCCGCGCGGAATCTGTCCCACAAACCGCACGCGGAGCAACTGATCCTGGTGCGAAACCGCGGTTATCCGGGCGCGAACGGCCTCCATCCACTGCGTTGCCGCTTCCGCCTCCTGCTCGACCGTGCGCGACTGCGCGAATTCGGGCGTCAGCTCGATCTCCAGTGTCCGCATGGGCTGGGTTGGAATGCCGATGTGCTCGGCCTCCGCGCGGCCCGGCGCGAGTTGGAGCAGGGTAAAGCCGCACTCCAGGCCCTCCTCGCCGAAATCTATATGCTCCGTGGCGCCGGGGTTGACCAGCAGCGCGCCGCCGTCCAGATAGGTCTGCATCCGCCTATGCAGGTGCCCCACGCAGATCGCGTCGGCCTGCAGGCGCTCCAGGTTGCAGCGCGAGAGGGTTGGCTCTTCAGCAAACGGGGTGCCCAACCCCTCAACGTTGTAGTGCAGCAGGACGATCTGGATCGTGTCGGGCGCGGCGCGCTCGAGCGTCAGGCTCTCCAGCGGGCAGACATCGTCCGGGCGGTTGAAGTCGGCGCTCATGCCCCAGATGCGGACATGCTGCCCGCGAATCGTCACTTCCTGCGATCGGAGTTCCTCGGTGTTGCGGAAGAGGCAGATCGCCCCCAGCGCGTCGGCCTCCTCCTGCGGTACGGCCCCGCCGCCATAGCTGTAGCTGCGCGGGCTGTCGTGGTTGCCCGCGATGGCGAAGACAGCAATCCCGGCCTCGCGCAGACGGCGCAACTGGCGCGCAACGAAACGGCGCTCGTCGTTGCGCGGGTCGGGACGGTCGAACAGGTCGCCCGCGTGCAGGAAGAGAGGTCTACCTTACGTTCGATGGCTGCCTCCACGACCTGCTCAAAGGCCTGCTGCAAGCGTTTACGGCGCTGTTCCAATCGCTCCGGTCGGAATCGGGCGTAGTTGGCGCCCAGATGGTTGTCACCGGTCAGAACGGCAGTGATCATAGCGGTTCCTCTCCTAACGCACCATTTTAAGTTGGCAGGGCGCGGGGTCCATGGCGGTCAGCATCGGGCGGGCGAGGCTGGCGACGGAGACGACCGCCTGCCCCGGCGCCAGGCGCGGCAGGCGCGTCCAGAGTGACTCATCCACGCTGCCGATGCTCCGTTTCAGGCGGCTGATAACGTTGGCATCGCCGATCTTGTGCAGGATAAAGTTGTTCACCAGGCCGAGGATGGCATCGGGCAGGTGTTGCGGAAGCTGCGTCACAAAGGCCAGGCCCAGCCAGCGCTTGCGCCCGCGCTTGGCGATGCGCTCCACCTGCTGATGCAGGATCGGCATTTTGCCGATGCGTTGGGCGGAAAGAAACTCATGGGCCTCCTCGATAATGAGGACGACCGGCGTTGGATCGCGCCCCAGCGTCGTCGCCTGCTGATATGCCTCCTCCTGCGCCTTCTGGACGCCGCGCAGCAGGTCGCTGATGATGAGGTTGTTGACCAGCGTCGAGTCGGTATCCGACAGGTCTATGATGGAGACCTGTCCCGGCGCGAGCAGCTTCTTGTAATCTAGCGGCGGTGCGTTGCGATTATCGAACAGGTTCAGGCGCTCGATGCGTCCGAGCTTACCCTGCACTTTGCGCCAGCTATCCCAGCGCTTCGACTCGTCCTTTGTCGCCTCTTTCAGCAGCCGGTCGAACTCGGCCTCCTTGCTGCGGAACTCCGGCGAGAGGAGCACCGGGTAGGGTGAGCGCGCCCCATGCTGGAGCAGATCGGCAACGGTGCGGGTGACATCGTAGAGGTGGGAGAGGCGCATCTTCGGGTAGCCCGCGTCGAACTCGTCCATCTCCTCCTTGACAAACTTCAGATCCGCCTCCGTCCAGATTTTGAGCTCGTCCAGGGCGCGCACCGTGACGCTGATCGCCTTCTGGAACCGCTCTTCCTGCGCCTCGTTTAAGTCGAAAATCTCCAGCGCGGCATAGGGAGAGATATTAGAGAAGGCGGGGGAGAAGGGCAGGCGTTTGGGATGGAACGGGTTCGCGCTCTGCCGCCCGACGAGGTAGTAGAGGTGGGTGTCCTCCACGCCCTGCGGCTGGCGGCCTCGTTCAGCAAGCGCCTGCATCATCTTCGGGTCGTCGGTCGGTTCATTGATGACGGTGTACTCACCCTCCGTGTCCAGCAGAATAACGGCGACGCCCGCCGCCTGAAGCTGGCAGATGAGATTGGCGACCGTAGTAGACTTGCCGCCGCCCGTGGTGCCGAGGATGCCCGTATGGCGCGGCAGGACGGACTTGTCGTTGGCGGGGAAGGCGATCTCCAGATTATCGTGCCCGTAGGCCATGCCCAGCCGCACGTTCCCGCCCGTCCGGAGGAAATCCTGTACCTCCTCGTCCGAGAGAACCCAGACGGGACTGTTGGGCAGCGGACGGAAGCGGTGCGGCTGAAGGCTGCCGTTGCGCTCCTCGCCCGCGATCTCTACGATGACCAGGCCGTGATACTCCGGCAGAAACACGCCGCCGCGAATGGCCGTCGCCACAATCGGGGGCGCATCGGCCCGCAGACCGTCCGGCAGCGCAAACGGCCCGCGCACCACCACGCCGAGATAGACTCGCCCATCGGCGCTCTTGATACGGACGGCAGCCTGGGAAGGCAGCAGGCCGATGTTTTGCCGGGGCAGCAGAATGGGAATCGTATCGTCATCGGAGGTGGGCGTGTCAAACATGGTGACGCCCACCGAGCCCTCGCGGTCGGCAGGAGGAACGTAGGGACCGCCCAATCTGGAAATATCCTCTCGAATCTGTACGACCGCCTCCTCCGGAAACCGCTGCGCGATGTCGTCCGGAGCCTCCGGCAGTTCTCTATTATCGGCGTCTTCGAGTCGCATTTTCGTTTCTTCCTCAAGTTCTCGTTTCCCGTTCACCAAAGATAGGCACATAATGCACCCGGAGCCGGGCACTAAAAGTACCCGTCTGGGTGGCCTACGGCCAACCGTCCTCGCGGACGAAACTACGATTTAGATATCCCTGGTTTGCTTATGGGCTAACGACTAGATTTTGCAGCCAGGTGATGGGAGCGTTTGGCCCTTTTAGCTTCTCGTCTCCCGCTCACCGAGGTAGCGGATCGGCTCACCGGCGGCGGCATAGGCATCGTGAATGGTTCCCAGGAACGTGCCGCAGTCGAAGGTGTTGCCGCAGACGATGTCGGCCAGGTCAATCAGCATCGGAAAGCCGCGATGAGGCTGCAAGACCGAATCGGCCATGGCGATGGCCGCCGCCTCGCACGCAAAATCTTTGTGCGCATAGAAGACGCGGGCGGGCGCATGGAGCGAGGCCCGGTAGACGCCGGTCACGACCTCCGAGCGCACTTCCCGCACGCACGCCCCTATCCGCTGTAGGGCCTGTTGATGGCCTCCCTGTGCCGCCAGGCGGTGTAGCATAGCGTCGCTCAGCGAGTGTTCCAGGGTTTCCACGACCGCAAACTCCAGCGGATGCAGCGCGTTGCCGAGCGTGAGCAGAAAGCGGTCGCTGGGTTCGCTGCTGACGAAGACGAACCGCTTGTGCTCCAGGATAAGCTCCCGCAGCACGGCAACGCTGTCCTCTACCAGCGCGTCCGTTGTCGGCAGGAGCAGGCTGTAGGGGATCGGATGCCCGTGCCCCATGCGCCAGAGCATTTTGGAAACGCGGGTGAGGATGGCCCGCTCAGCCCAATCCATCAGGGCGCGGCGTATCAGGCGCGTGAGCGGATCGCGCGGCGCCTCGGCGTTATCCGGTTCGCGCTGTTGGCGTTTCCGCAGCAAGGCCAGCGTCTCCTCGATGGGATCAGCAAATTGGGCGTACATATCGTGTCGGTAGAGCCGATGTACCCAGGTGCCGCAACTGCCTTGATAGGCGACCAGCGCCATGCCTATCTGGTAGACGGACAGCACCAGCGAGTTGTGGCCGACCACCGTTCCGTCGCAGCACTCGGTTCCGCCGTTGAACAGCAAGCCGCGATGGACCAGCTCGATCTGCTTCTCGTCCATCTGGTAGACGCCCGCGCTTTTGGGCGCAGCCGCGTTGATGCCCTGCCGAATGCGTGGGAAAACCTGTGCGCGGATCGGGTTGCGCACCCGCCGCTCCTGCTCCACGCTCTGGGCCACCATCTGCCGCAGCGCCGGGTAGAGCGAGGCGAGATCGGCCCCCTGGCACCAGGTGTTCAGGTCAAGCACCTGCTTGATCGGCTCGCCGAAGGCTTCAGCAAACGCATCCGACGTTGGCAGCTGGGCTGCGTTATCGGACATGGCCTCTCCTTTCGCTATTTCCCGCATGAGCCCGGGCGGGCCTTTCCCTTCATCTGAAGGGAAAGTTCCTCTATCTCCCGCGTGGGCGCAAGTCGGACTCTGCGGCTTATGGCATGGATTCTTCGCTGTGCATGGGCGAAGCTCGACGTGCGGGCGTCAATTTTTTTGTGGTGTTCAGGCCAGGCTCAGGCGGTGCAACAGGGTAACGGGAGCGCCGCGTTCCGCCACGAACGCGCGCGCATAGGCAAGGGCAGGTTTTGGCGGCAGACGGTAATCGGCGCAGAGGGCGGCCTGCACTTCGCGAACCGTATTTTCATCGGCGGAGAGAGAGGGAAATCGGGCCTCCAGGGCGGCGATAGGAGCCAGTATCTCGCAGGCGAAGGCGTCAGCGTCGGCTTCCAGGGCATCGAGGGATGGATCGGGGGCGACGTCGCGTTCCAACAGGTGAGTGTGGAAGGTGAGCGAGGCATGGGCAAGCAGCGCGTCTATCCGCTCCTCGCGGGTCGGCGGGCGCAGGCCGTCTAATACCGGCTGTATCGCCGGGCCGAAGCGGCGCAGCAGGTCGCAGCGCGGATAGAGATGATCGCGCAGATAGTGGGCGGCTTCGTGGGCGAGGGTGAAGCGCTGCTCGTCCTCGGTATCGTCCCGGTCGGCAAATAGCAGGCCGAACCCGCGCCAGGCGACCACGCCTCCGCGCAGACGGCGGTCCCGGCAGGCGGTGAGGCCGGGGGGAATAAGGGCCTGGTGCCGCCAGAGCCAGTCGCGCAGCTTCGAGATACGCAGTTCGGGCAGGCGCACGCAGGCGGCAGGATAGAGCCAGGGCAGCACGGCCTCGATATCGAGCCGGACGTCGGGAAGGGCCTGGGCGTCGGCGCGCAGGCGGGCGGCAGTAAGACGGGACTCAGGCATGGTTGGCCTCTGTGGATGGATTTTCCTGGACGGGCGGCTCCTCTTCTGCCGTGCCTTCCTCCCGGTCGCGCGCCGCCAGCAGCATCTGATCGGCGGCGGGCGTAGCCGTTTCGACAGCGGAATGGGCCGCAAAAGCGTCGAGCACTTGCAACCGGCGCAGCAGAGGCGCCAGGCGGTCGGGGTCGGCATAATCGCCAGCGATATCGCGCACGTCCTCCACGAATCGGTCCGGGCGGGGTAGGCGGCAGAGCGCGACGCGGTTCAGGGAGTCCACCGTGCAGTCAAGCGATTGGGCGAGCGCGGCCCAGTCCATTCCTTCGGCGCGGGAATAACGGTCGAGGATAGCGGCCAGCAGCGGGGCATCGGTTTCAATGGCACGGCGCACCAGTTGGGCGCGAAACCGACGTGCTTGGGCCTCCGGGTTCATTCGCATAAAAGTAGTCTCCGAAACTCCTGACGGCGGCGTTGAATGCGCTTCACGATGCGGTCGCGGTGGCGCTTGACCTCTGCCTGCTGCTCCTCAAGCGGCAGGTAGGCGATTCCCAGGAGGGCGGCGAATTCGGCGGTGCTGCCGTGTCCCTGGCAGATGAGATTCCATATCTGGCGGTCGCACGGGTCGGGGAGGATGTCGTGAAGCAGCGCCTCCACTTCGGGCGGCAGCGCGTCCGGGTCGTCTGTGATCGGCTGCCTTTCTCGCTCTCCCTGATAGTTCGCTTCCACCAGAGCCAGTTCGACGCTTCCCCCGACCGAAATTTCGCGCCTGCGGCGCAGTTTGCGCCACTCATCTCGCAGACGATTATCCGCGATATGGAGCAGGTAATTGAACACGCTTCCCATTTCCGGCCGGTAACGCTCGGGGTGCGTGATAAAAGCCAGGATGGCGTCTGTAGCGGCATCGGTAATGAGTTCGCGGGGCATGGCTGCGTGACGGCGCTTGAGGAGAGCACGCAGGCGAGGACCACAGGCAGTGGCGAAGCGTTCGGAGGCGGCAGGGTCGCCCTCCAGGAGGGCGCGGTGGAGGACGAGGAGTTCGGCTACTTCGGACACGGGATTGTCTCCTTCTGTCAGGTGATACAGGCAAAAGAAACCACCGAATGCAGAAGGGATTCGCGGCCAGCCGGAGAATTCCTGCCAGAGTGCGGCACGGAATCAATTTTTACGGTAAATTCTATAGATTAGGACGCTGACGCTATGCCCCACAATGGTTCAGCCACCGGGTCCGTCGGCGCTAGCAGCATATGGCAAGCATCATTCTCTCCGGCCCGTGCCTCTCTCGCAGGATTTTTTATCAGCAAGTCTGATCTTTAGGTAGACACTCCCAGCCGTGTGGATCAATCTCACGCAGCCTGCTGCTGAGAAGATACGTCCACACCGTTGGGAGCGATTACCAATCTTTACAACCATCCTGAGGTATTAGGTAAAGTGTTTTTACTGCCGGTGTCTGTCCCCCCCTGCCGGTGCGCTGACCCTACCTGTTCCAGGCCAAAACCGCCTGCGGTAATCGGAGGGAAAGCTTGCGGAAAACCAGGTCCATCGTCACAGACTTCCAGGGTCACCTGATCCTCAGACCGAGCAAGCTTCAACTCCACATTCTGTCCTCCGTGCTTGATGGCATTGGTGACCAACTCATTGATTACGACCACCAGCGACATGCTCTGCTTGATGGGCAAAGACACCTCCTCAGCGCTCCACTGGATCCGAGGCGCGCCAACCGTCTCCTGTAGCAGAGGAAGCAGCTTTTGCAGCATTGCCCTGGCTGAGATCAGGTTGAGGAGCCTGCCTGCCTTGACATCTTGCGTAAGCAGATCGTGGATAGCAGCCAGGGCCGTGACGTGTGTACGCACCCGAGTGAGTTCCTGGACCGGAACGGCCTCGGGATGGGCCAGAACCTGCAGATCCAACAGCGCGGCCACCGAATGCAGGTTATTCTTAACCCGGTGCTCGGTCTCTTGCATGGCCTGCTCTAAGCGTTGATTGCGGGCCTGAATGTCTGTTTCCTGGGCTTTGCGATGCGTGATGTCCTGGCCGATGCCAATTCGGGTTCCGTCCGAGAGCCGAACCTGGGCCCACGAGATAGCGAGCAGGCGTCCGTCTTTGTCCCGCAGCATAATGTCTTGCCAGACGGGCGCGGCCCATTTTGCAATGGCGCCCGGTTCCTGCGGCTGGGCCAGGTCGAGGGTCAGTTCCGCCATTCTCTGCGGGCTGTGCAGCTCTTCCAGAGACCAACCGAGGACGCGCTGCCATTCGCGATTGCCCCATTTTAACTGCCCGGTCGTATCGAAAAAGGCGACCAGGACAGGGATATGGTCAAACAAGGTTTGCAGGATGGTCTGCTGCTCTTGTAAGGTCCGCTCCATATCCCGGCGCTCCGTAATATCCCGGAAGATGAGCACGATGCCGAGGAGTGTTCCCTCTTTATCCCGAATGGGCGGGTAATCCCTCCCAACCGTGTTGACGCTTCTCATGGAGCGCACGCTTTTGAGATGTATCCACACGATTGGGGGTGTCTACCAATGGGCGCGCCGCTGTCATCAATGCTGCGCTCTGTTCCATCCCGAGAAATCCAAAGCGTGTGGTTGGCTAAGCCCGAGATCACCCCATCCCGCAGCACCCTGGTGACCGGACTTTCGGTTTCCCGGCGGGTGGTTTCGTTAACGATGTGGAAGACCTCACGGCAGTCTTTGCCCAAGGCCATTTCCTCGCTCCAGCCTGTAAGCTGTACCGCCACCGGGTTCATGAAGACAACAAAGCCGTGGGCATCGGTGGCAATGACCGCATCCCCAATGCTCTGCAAGGTCGTAAACAGCCACTCTTCGCTTTCTAGAATGGCCTCAGGAGTGCGCGCCCGCTGGCGCGCCTGTCGTTTGGTCTCGTAGAGTTCGGACTCGCCTTCCATGATGCTACCTCTGGCTTTCTGGCTTGGGCCTGCAAAACGCGCCATGGCTTCCCGCTGAGATTCCCCGGTGAAACCTACCTCGTCTGCCAAGCGCCCGTGCAGCCTCTGACGGGCACGGAACAGCAGAGCCACACGTCTCATAGGGAACGACCGGACAAGGCAACGCTCCCGCCCCGCCCTAGTCGTCCGCGCGAGTCGGAGAACTCCCCGACCGATCCGACTGCTCGGATGGCTCGAAGAGAAGGGGCAACCTCAAGCCGAAGGTGCTGCCAACCCCTTCCTGACTTGTGCCCTCGAAGCGACCCTGATGGGCCGCCACCGCATTGTAAATCAGACGTGTTCCCAGACCGGTTCCCCCCAGCTTGGTACTGGTCGCTTCCCCGCTGAGAAGGCGCTGGAGGAGAAGCGCAGACATTCCCTGTCCGGTATCGTTGACTTCAATCAGCACAAAGTTGCCTGCGGGGAAGGTTCCCTCTTTGCACGCCGTGGTCCGCACGGTCACCGTGCCCCCCTCCGGCGTGGCCGAGATCGCGTTATGTATCAGGTTATACACAGCCCGCTCTACAAGAAACGGATCAAAATAGAACTCTATCGCTCCGAAATCCCCCATCAGATGGACGCCTGCCTGTAACGCCAGAGGAGCCAGCGCCTGCATTGGCCTCTCTAGCATGTCCTCTAGCTTATGCAGCCGTAACTGCGGCACGCTGACGATCCCTTTGACGGCATTGGCAATCATCTCTGTGTAGCTGAAGAGCTCCTGGACCTCGTCTCGGATAATCTGGGAACTCTCCGGGTAGAAACCCCGCGATTCCTCTATTGTCTGCCGCAGGGCCGCGCCCAGGAGAGCGGGGGCATGCTCTGCGATCTGATCGATTTTGGTATACATGGCCTCCAGCATGAGATTGAGTGTGTCCATCGCCAGCGGGATCAGGGCTACCTTGTTCTTGATGTCATGGCTGAGATCGCCTAAAGCGCGCGCCACAGCGGCCAATTTCAAGTCCTGATGCAACTGCCGGGTCTCTATGGCCATAGCGGCAATCGAGGCCACAATCTCCAGTACCTCCAGATCGCCGGCGGTAAACTGCCCGTGCTGCTTGTTGAGTACCTGGAGCACTCCCACCGGCTTGCCGGCCTTACAGTTGAGCGGCACAGTTACCAGGCTTTCCGTCACCAAACCAATGCCCTCCCCGATATCGGGGCGATGGAGGGGATTTTGGCGCGGCGCGTGGGTAATCTGAGGCTCTTGGGACTGGAATACGGCCCCCGCTATGCCGCTGGCAGCAGGGATCGTCTGTCCGGTAAGTTCGTGCTCCTTCGAACCCACGACATGCGCGAAGACGAGCGTGTTGTCGCCGGGTCGGTACAGGTAGATAGAACCGGCCACCCCATCAATGGCTTGGACACAGACTGTGAGAATGCGGTGCAGGCACTGGTCGAGATCCAGGGTGCTTGACAGAGAGGCGCACATGGCGTGGATGGCGGCCATCTGGCGGTTGCGGGCTTGCAGAGGAGGCTCCGCCCCTGGATGGGAACGTAGTGGCTGCGTGGTGGGGGAGGCGGGCAGCAGCTGAGGAGCTGCCCTGTCTGTGGTGTCGCCTGCCAGGGCATCCTCGGCCCAGAAGCAGCGCTCCACCAAGGAGTCGAAAGCCTGCAAAGGGGCATAGCAGATCGCGTCATCGGCAGAACGTCCCAGCAACTGGCGATGGCAAAAGGCACAAAGATATTCTTCCAGAATACCGCTGCCTTCGGCGATGCGCACAAACGAGGCGCGCTCGCCACAGCCGATAACCTCGCAAAAGAGCTTGGACATGGCCTTTTCTTTCCGTCGACTGGAAGAGCCCAAGCAAGGATTGGCTTTGGTTCTGGCAGACGGCTAACCGTAGTATCCGAATGATCTACGCTCCGCCCATTCGCCGCACCCTGCGCCCATTGGAGCAATGCGCGATGCGGGCGCCTCAGGCGATTGGTAGGCGTTGGAGGGCATTGGCTACTCCCCGATAACAAGGAGGGTGAATAGAGGCGTTTTAAAGACAGCGCCTGACCGCAAAAGAAAGACTTATCTCAAGTACACGGTGGCAAACTACGCTGGCGATAGAGATAAGGCTAGGGCCAGTGCCGGATTAGTGAGGAAGGGAACTAAGGGGCAAGTAGTGCGCTTCACATACATAACCGGAATTTTTCGCTAATAACTCAAGTTGCTACCTTGCCTCTTCGAGAAGGCAAACGGTGATGCAAAAGCCGGTTTCCAGAGCGATTCTCTCTCAAACGTGTTCCTAGGTAGCAACTTGGGTTAATAGCTAAGTATAGCAGTCTCGCAGAGTCTTGTCAAGGTCTTATGCAGGGCAAGCGCCCACTCGATACAATTAGCCAGCACAAAAAGGCCGTCTGAGTGTCAGACAAGAAGGCCTACTATACACATTAATCTACTCACCGCTAGGCATGTTGGCTTTCAATTAGATAGGCGCCCCACCTTCTGCGATGGCCCTCACAGCCTATCGAATGTCGTCTCCGCGCTACAGTGAAAAAGACGGCAATCCTGGTCATGTCCTCTGGCGATTCCGCCTTTCTTGGCAATAAGTGTCAAACGCCGGATAGATCTGGCTCTGCGCCATATTCCGTGATGACCGACGGCTCGCCTAACGTCATCCTGGCATAAGTACCCGCCGTCGGAGCAGATCGAAGTTAGCTCTGCCGTACATCTGACGCTTGCGCATCTTGAGCCGATTGACCGGACCTTCCGTCTGGCCGTTGCTTACCTCTGTGGAGAGCGCGGCGACGACTGCCTCCCAATCCTGGCGTAGCCCGAAGGCAAAGCCTTCCAATTCGGCAATCTGACTGGCTCTCACGTCATCCAACCAGACATTCAGGTCGTCGACGCGGCGCTCTTTGACCATAGCCACGAACCGCTGGGCCAATTCCTGCGCCGTCCGAACGACCGGGCAGAGTTGACACAGCCGCTCGACAACCGCCATCTGGTGGGCTTTGAGGTCGGAATCGTCCAGGCTAAAGTGGCCCAGCAGCCACCAGCGCACACAACGGGTCGAAGCTGGCTCCGCCGACCGGCGTGGACAATGCGTTCTACAGGCTTGTCGCCAGGGTTTGACATAGCGCTGAACCAGGTTGAGACTGCCGGAATACCCCCTCTCTGCGATTTCCCGGAAGAGAGTGACGGCATTCTGGCAGCCTGCTTGCCAGCGTTGCTGCAGATAACCGGTGAAGGCTGCTAAGCGTCCTGGCCGTTGCGGACGGGACACCGGGGCCGATAGCAGCCCGCGTCCAACCACTTGCGGATGGTATTGCGCGACAGACTGAGCGTGCGGGCGATCTCCCGCTGGCTCATGCCTTGTTGCTGCAATGCCACCGCGCGTTCGTAGCGCGCGACACGGCATGCGCGCCGAAGTCGGCTCTGCTGCTGAGCGCGTGTGAGCGGACGGTCAGGAGGTGGTGTCATCGCCGCTGGCAGGCTGGTTTCCCCTGATTGGGCCGTCTCCGCAGATCCTTGTGCTTGGTGGGTGGCTTCGCGCAGGAACCGATGCTGCCGCACGAGAAGGCGCTCCAGCATGTCGCCGATGTTCTTCAAGAGATGAAAACGATCGGCGACTTGGACAGCGTGTGGGGCGCCCTCCCGCGCTCCTTCGGCATAGCATCCGCCACGACCTCGGCTGATGATCTCCACGCCCGGATGCGCCCTTAACCAGGCCGCCAGGCTGTCGGCGGTCCGGTCTGGCAGCAAGTCTATGACGTGGTGACGCTCCAGATCCACAAGAATAGTTCCGTAGCGCTGGCCTTTCTTGAAAGCCCAAGCGTCCACTCTCAGCACCCGCGGTGTCCCAAATGTCGGTACCGGAGCCGCCCGTTCCAACCGCAGCACAGTCGTGGGACTGGTCGGCAGGCCCAACGGGATTGCCAGGCGTGCGCCGGGACGACTTCCCACCGCTTGGCTGAGTTTGGTCTGGGAGATTTGCAGGCGTTGCGTGCGGCGGGCATAGCGGGCCACAACCTCGGGAAGCGGCTCGGCGAAGGTACGACGAGAACAGGCTGGATTGACGCAGACGAAGCGGTGTACACGCACCAGCAGACAGACCTTCTGGCTGCCGAGAGGCAAATCGGCGAGGGTGCGCTGGTAGTGACTATGGATTCTGCGGGAACGGTGATGGCACGCCGGGCAAATGGCTGAGCGCCCGCAGGTGGTTAAGCGCAAGGTCAGGGTGCCGTTGATGCTTTCGGGAGGCTCCTTGACCAGGCTTACTCCAGGCAGAGCGAGGAAGTCGAACATAGCGATACCTCTCGAACGGGGCGTTGTCGAGAGATTCGCTAGGATATGTTAGGTTCCTTTGTTGACCCCGGTGTGAGATCAGGCGAGCCGTCGGTCATCACGGAATATGGCGCAGAGCCACTTCTTCGAGGCGTTTGACAAGCGCAACATTTCGCTGCTTAACATCTCCTCCCTCGCTCAGGCGCTTGGGGTGAGCCTGGCGCAGTTGATGGAGGGGGTGGAGTAGGCCGTGGCCCTCCGGGACACACAAAGCGGCAGGACGACTTGCCGGTGTTGGATTGGCGCTCCTCCAGGAAAAGCCAAGGCGCATCCGTGGATAGAGAACATTCTGGCAAGCGCTAAGATGTTCGCATTGCTGATTTACGACCATGAAGCTTACGCCCTGGGGCACCAAGGTGCTGCTGAGCACCCTTGCCTTGGCCCTCTTGATCGCCGGTCTTATCTATTTTCTCTGGCGCCATCGATAGGACAGGTCCAATCGGCTTTCTCGGAGGATGAAGGCAGGCGCGTACGCCCGCGTTGGCCGGATGCGGCTCTCCTCGGCTTACAACCTGATCTGGCTCGTCAGGACGCTGCCCACGGAGCGGTCCAAGGGGCAGAAGACGCTGGCAGAAGCGTTCCCCAGCGACGGTGGGTGGCAGGACGGACGGATCCTCTCTGGATTGTCCAGGAACTCTTGAGGACGGTAACGGTTCCTACCGTCCACTCAGGTTAGGAAGACTACCAACAATCCCGCAGGTGGTCTACATCCCTCCGACGATGAGTAGTCAAGATCCGAGCGGCTAGTGACACATCGAAAACATTAGCCTTATCCTCCACGAGTAGAATCCACCCCTTCATGCGGCTAGAGTCCTTGCTCTGTGTTCGACCAACGGCAGTCGGATGATGAAGGTCGTACCCCGACCGATGTCCGTTTCAAATTCGAGTGTGCCGCCATGCTTGTCCACGATGATCGAACGGGCTATCGCCAGCCCCTGTCCCGTTCCCTTCCCAACCTCCTTGGTGGTAAAGAACGGATCGAAGATGCGGGGGCGGACC
>Ga0209810_1000856_pt1 | contig 55320 bp, 61 predicted proteins | sample Coa_R1_7_FD_187159 | JGI IMG/M metagenome (GOLD analysis project Ga0209810, IMG submission 187159) | Surface soil microbial communities from Centralia Pennsylvania, which are recovering from an underground coalmine fire - Coalmine... | ecosystem: Environmental > Terrestrial > Soil > Unclassified... | reverse complement strand
GAAGTAGGAACGAAGAGTTATGTGTCTATGCCTATTCATTTTGGAGGTAAAGCGGTAGGGGTTATAAACATCAATTCTTTACAGAAGAATGCCTTTGATGAAGAGGAGTTAAAGCTACTGGAGACTGTGGTTCAGCAGATCGAGGTAGCAATTGGTAATGCGAAGCAGGCGGAGGCACTGAGACAATCGGAGGAGGAAATCCGCAAGATCAACGAAGAGCTTGAACGTCGGGTGATTGAACGTACCGCTCAGCTCGAAGCAGCCAATAAGGAACTCGAGGCGTTTTCTTACTCGGTATCCCATGACCTGCGCGCACCACTCCGCGCTATTGATAGATTTTCCCGTGTTCTGTTTGAAGACCACTCCAATACACTTGATGATGATGGCAGACACCTGATCAAAGTCATCCGTGACAACGCCCGGAATATGGGGCAACTTATTGATGATCTTCTGACCCTCTCCCGTCTAGGACGCCAGGATATAAAATTATCTAAACTCGATATTGCAGGACTCGCAAAAGCCGTATTTAATGAACTCAAACCCAATACACGCGAGAGGACCCCGCAATTAAACATCAATACACCCCCCAATGCCTATGGCGACAGGGCACTTATCCACCAGGTTTTTGTTAATCTCTTATCCAATGCCATTAAGTTCACCGGTACAAAGGAGAACCCAATTATTGAAGTTGGTGGATATGTAGAAGGTAAAGAGAGCATATACTATGTAAGGGATAATGGTATAGGATTTGATATGCGGTATGCGTGGAAGCTATTTGGGGTATTTCAACGGTTGCACAGACAGGACGAATTTGAGGGAACAGGGGTTGGACTTGCAATTGTGCAACGCGTTATCCATCGGCATGGTGGACAGGTATGGGCAGAAGGAAAAGTGGGAGAGGGAGCAACGTTTTATTTTACACTTTATTCTGAGGAGCATAGAGATGAATCCAAATGAGGTTGAAATTCTTCTGGTCGAGGACAATCCAAATGACGTTGAACTTACGCTGAGGGCACTGAAGAAACACAATCTCGCTAACAAGGTGCATGTGGTAAGGGATGGGGCAGAAGCATTAGAATTCATCTTTGCTGAAGGTGACTACACTGGGCGGGACATTGATCATCATCCGAGAGTGATATTGCTTGATCTGAAGCTTCCCAAGGTAGATGGATTAGAGGTTCTCCGCAAGATTAAGTCTGAGGAAAGGACAAAGGTAATTCCGGTTGTGGTGTTGACCTCTTCAAGGGAAGAAAGGGACATTGTGGAGAGTTATAAGCTGGGTGTGAACAGCTATATTGTAAAGCCGGTGGATTTTGATAAGTTTGTCCAAGCGATCTCAGAGGTTGGATTCTACTGGCTGTTGCTGAATCAGCCACAGCGCTGAATGTCCTTTAAATAAGGCGGGCGGCAGATTGATCTATCAGCCACAGGAGTTTTCCGTTTGCCGGACGGATGATCTGCGCTGGAAAGCGTTCGGGCTGGTAACTACCCTGAAGAACCGTCCTCAGCGTTTCTGCCTTTTCCTCACCGCTGATGAGAAAGATGACGCGGGCAGCGTTGTTGAGTACGGCTGGTGTGAGAGTAATTCGATATGTGTTGAGCTTTTCGACCCAAAGGGCGACAACGAGCCGTTTCTCTTCGTGAATAACCTTGGTTCTGGGAAAGAGTGATGCCGTGTGCCCGTCGGCACCCATTCCCAGGAGAACCATATCAAAGCGCGGCAGATGTCCTGCCTCCAGTCTAAAGAACTCGTGCAGTTCCCGCTCATAATCCTCTGCGGCCTTACCTGCGTCTGGATTCTCGGATTTAATGCGGTGTACATTCTCCGGCGGAACAGTCACCTTTGACAGCATGGCCTCGTACGCCATACGGTAGTTGCTGTCGGGATGATCGGGTGGGACATGACGCTCATCCCCCCAGAAAAAATGAATCTTATTCCATGGCACCTGGAGACGGAATCCAGGTTTACCATCGCTTGCCAGAAGCGAATAGAGACCCTTGGGCGTCGAGCCTCCAGAAAGTGCAACGGTAAAGAGACCCTTCGCCTGCACCGTCTCTATTGTCTGATGAACGAACTCAACTGCCGCCGCCTGGATTATTTCTTCGGCGTCTGTCAGGATTCGGATTTCGCTTCTATCCGACGGCATATAGTTCATTCTGCTATTTTGCTAACTCTTTTACTGTGTTTTTAATCTTCCCTGTCTCTAGTCATCTTACTTATTATAATCAATTTTGCTGCGGAATTGATTATAATTTTTACAAATCCATCCACTATGGAGAGATTTAACAGGCCTACTGGCTCTTTAAAGGGTATTTGGGATAGGGTGAGTTGCTGGGATAGGTTATATCTCTTTATATGGGAGCCAGGGATAGTAGGTACCAAGCTCTATCCCTGGCTCTCAAAATCTTACTTGGTAGATGCAGGTGGTTCTGTTGTTTCGGCTGCCGGTGCTTTTGGTGCAGCGGTAGCTGTTGGTGCTTTTTTCTTGTGGGTTCTATGATGCTTCTTTACTGGAGCTGGGGTTGACATATCCGCAGCCGAAGCAAAACCAGCAAGAGAGATAGCAAACAGCACGGCCAAAAAGGCACTCAAAATTCTCTTCATTTTTTCACCCCCTTTGATAAAGGATTTTATTTGCATTTTCTGTCAATATGCCCTATCTATTTACCTACCTGACAGCTTGCTCTTATCCATATCTTACTGATAAAGAGCGGGCTTAAGGTAGTACCATTGATACATTTTTGTATTTAGCGGGGCTTTATTGTTGGTGCGGGCGTCGGTGCTGGAGCCTCGTTCTTTGCAGCCGAAGCAAAACCAGCAAGGGAAATAAAAAATAACACAACCAGAATGGCACTCAAAATTCTCTTCATTTTTACCTCCTAAGATGTGTGAGAATTTTATTCCATTTGGACTTTTTGTCAATATGCTCCATTTGAGAAGGCGGAATGAGGCGCATTGCACAGTTTTTGAAACTCCTCTATTGCCTTTTTCTACTTTCCCCTGTCAATAAGATTGACAATAGGGAATTCTCTCGGAGCAGTAGAGCTAATCTCCAGCCCCTCAATCTGGTATCCGGCTTCTCGCCAGGCATCGAGTCCACCCTTAAGGGGGCGAGCTTTGAGAAAACCTTGATTTGTGAGTGTACGCGCCGCAAGGGCCGCCGAGGCTTCGTTGGGGCAATTACAGTAGGTGATGATTTCCCGGTCATGTGAAATATCGGGAAAGTCAGGCAAATCCTCTATTAAAACAACTCGGGCGCCTGGAATACGACCCGTATCAATTGATCTGGCCACCTCGGATCGAACATCCAGTATGAGAGGTTTGTAGCCCTCATCAATTAGTTTCTTTAACTCCTCTACTGAGATTCGGGGCATATTGAGAGATTGGTAAAAGCGTTGGCGTTGAATGTATTTGACGAGAATGAACAAAACCAAAACCGGGACGACAAATACTGCTGCCAATTGACCAAAGTAGGAAATCCTACTAATGATTCTTTCGATTATATCTGAAAAAATAACCCCACTAATGAGAGCACTGCCCGCCCAGATTCCGCTGCCTATGCCATCAAAAAGCCAGAAGAGATAGCGCGGTTTTTTCATTGAACCCACGGTTGGCGGTGCTATCATAGAAAAGCCGGGAATGAATTTGGCTATAATCAGGGAAGGGAATCCCCACCGTTCCAGGAGCGACTCTGTCTGCCGCACACAAGAGCTGGGATTTAAGGAAATCCGGCAAGCTATAGAAAGGACTTTGCCTCCTTTCTTTCTGCCGATTTCATACCAGAGGGAGTCGGCGATGAGATTGGCAATAAATGCCAGCACAAAGGCTCCAATGAAAGGAATTTCACCCCTTGCGGAGGCGGCACCGGCCAGAAGAAGTATGGGGATTGACGGGATGGGTATTCCTAACTGCTCAACCAGCACACTTCCAAACACGAAAAGAAGGCTATACTGATGGATAATCTCGTTGCTGTTCATCATTCTTTCCCATTTTATCTGTTTGTCTTAACACTTGCGAGTGAAGGCGATTTGTATGATTCGTCTTACCCTTTAGATGTCATAATGGTTGTGAATGATGCAGAGGCTTGGTATCAAAAATCAGGGCGCAATGCCTAATTGTGATGAGCTATTCTTACCCCAATCTCCCATTTGCGGATGTGAGTATTCTTTTTTGTGAAAATTCAGTATAGTAATAGTTGTAAAAGAGAGGGAATATGCCACGAGATAAAGGACAGATCGTACAAGAAAAGGTTATGTCAGTAAAGGATAGGCTTAGGAGAGGTCTTCCTAAGGCTCAATACTCCCATTTAAAAGACCGATTAACGGAATATGAGCTTATAGACGAACTTACTTTAGTTATTCATTTTATATTTGTTAATAAGGTTGATGAAGGTGATATTAGAGGTATAAAGAAAATATTAGGAGAAGATGCCTTCTGTGAGATTTCCACATACGACGCTAATCACTTAAGGGTTAGCTTTACGTATATTTTCCCGTAGAGAGAAATTAAAGAATTTTCTAAATAAGAACTGAGAAAGTGCATAAATCATGCGTTGAATCTCGCAATGTCCCCAAGAAATTTATTGTCGTAAATCCGTTTTATGTTGCTACTTCGATCTAAAAATTTTACCCCCATTGTGGGAAGGATCCCTGGTAAAACGCGGGATACCCATGCAACAGTGCCCTCAAGTTTGATAATATCGTTCATGGTGCTTCCTTCAAGGTCGGCACCGCTCATATAAATCTGAATTGAAATTGTAGAACGGGAAGAAAGCACTCTATGGGCTTTAATACTAATTCCGCCCTCGGAGAGATTGAACGTATAACCCGCGAACATAGAATTAGGGGAATTAGAAAGTCCGTATTTAACCTTCTTTCTGAAAGGGATTCTTCTTGATGCCCTTCGATTTGCTGTCATTAAACACATTTTAAACTCTGTTCAACTGGGGTCAAGTATCGTGTATGACTCTGCCCGAAAGGGGTCATGCTACATAGCCGCGTTTAGTTGATATATACTTGGGTATGCGTCCGGCTGATTCTCACCAAATGTGTTTGTGATTTGCTTCTCTTATCAAAGTGATTGCAGCGCCTTGCAAAGTCCGATAATTTTAATCAAACCCAATACAAGGATTCTAAGGAGGATAGACCCTTATGTTTGAGCATCGTAAAGACAGATTGCTTCCCCGATCTGCTTTTATTATCCGTATTATATGGAGTGCTGTTATTGCTTTGGGGCTTGTTATTGTGTCGCTCGCAATAGGGGCATTCGGGTACCATGAAACACTGGGTCTTCCATGGGTAGATGCCGTTCTCAACGCGGCGATGATCCTTACTGGAATGGGGCCTGTTAACCAGATAAATACGACCTCAGGAAAGTTATTTGCCACTTTTTATGCCCTGTATAGCGGTGTGGCATTCCTCTCAACGGCTGCCGTTCTTTTTGCACCGCTGATACACCGCTTTCTCCATAAGTTTCATTTAGACGCGGGGGATACGGATAAATCGGAAGGTTAGGGTATTTCGATCTTTAAATTTGTTGATAATACGACTATATTGAATAATAAATGAAGCTTAGCGAACTGGTGAGATTATTAGAGCGGAATGGCTTTAAGATTGTAAAAGAAAAGGGTTCTATCCGCTACTATGGGAAACCTGGGTCGGACAAGTTGATTCGTGTAGATTACCATGGAGCGAAGGAAGTTCCCACAGGAACCTGTCATGCTATATTAAAGGCAGCAGGTATAAAAAAATAACTATAATTGAAGGGGGAAAGAAATGATTGAGTTGGAATACTCATTAATAATTGAAGCGACGGAGGAACCCGACTATTTTGGGTTTTATTCTCCAGATTTAGAAGGCTTTACAGGTATAGGGCATTCTATTGAGGATTGTCTGTATAAGGCAAAATGGGGGATGATAGAACATATAAATCTATTGAGGGAAAAGGGATTACCTATTCCTCCAAAGAACCCCGATCCAAAAATTATCATTCAAAACGAACAGCGTTTAGAAGCGGCTGTTTGATAAGTTTGTCGGATTATATAGCCAAGGATATTGATGCCGAGTGATCCGACTAATCCAATACAGGTCATATATACACCAGAACTTAGATACAACCTGACAGCGCTGGCTAAAAATTACTGTTCAATAAACAACCTCTCCTTAGTAAATAAGATTGTTTGTTTCTCCAATGATGTTGGTTTGTTCTGCTGGACTCGGAGTGAGCAAAATAGTAAAATTAAGTTGAGTTATTTAGAGTTATATAAAGATAAAAGTTTGGATTGTTTTCTATCTTGGGGGATAAACGAACTGATATTTGGTTATTTTGGGTTATTTGAATAGTAGCTCTAATAGTGGAGAGTTTATTCCGATGCTTTCGAGGCTCATTCAACAGAAAGTCCCTATTGGAAGCAAAGTTAAGTTCACTCTTAAGAATGGACATGAGATTTCTGGGTTTCTCATCGAAATTGGTCGTGACCACGTCTCTCTAGAGAATAAAGATGGTATGGCAACAATTCTTACTGAGTTAATTGGTGCTTGGGAAATTCTAGAAAAAGAGGTGGAAAAAGTCAGCCAAGGAAGACTCAATGAAAAAATCTCTGAAACGACCACAGGAAAAGCTACGCTTTCAGCCGATCTTGAATCAGAAGTCATCAAAAAAGTCGTAGAGATTGAGGCACGTTTCCAGGCTCAGGTTCAGAGTGCAAAGATTGAATTAAAAGCCCCTGATTTTGTCTACCCATCCGGTGAAATTACGAGTCGGCAAAAGATAGATGCCAATACCATATGGGAGCGGATCAAGAGTCGATATGAGTATTGCCAGAAGATTAATGAATTGAGTGCTAAATTTGGTAGAATACAACCAATTGCGAATGAGTTGAAATCCCTAGTTGAACGTTTCCCTAATTCGCCAAGTCTGAAACGACACATGGGCTACTTTTACACTCTTTTGGGGAATACCTCAGAGGCTATCAAACTCTATAAGGAAGCGGCTATTCATTCACAAGAAGCCTATGATTGGTTCAACTTAGCAGTGCTTGCATTAAAGACCGGGAAAGAAGAACTGGCCTGCTACAGCATGGAACAAGCCTTCGATAGAATCCCCATTAATGAGGAACAAAATGGCTGGTATGTTTATGTTGGTCTCCTGAAGAAGTTCAGCAACTACCCGGCTTTAAACAGACTGTATGAAAGAAAAAAACACAAGCTATCGGAAGAGGAAACCGTAATTCTATTGGAGACGGGGGTATACCTACTAAAACTTATGAATAATCAGAAACAAGCTATTGATCTAGCACGACGAGGATGCAAGAACAACCACCAAAATCATTAGTTTTGGAGGCATTCAATCAACTTGAAGGGTCGCCTCCTGAGTCGTATCAGCAAATAGTATCGGAAATTGAGAAAACGATAGTAGTGAGGCCTCAACCAAAACCCCCACCACAACTTCGAGGTTACATCTATACATATAAGCCAGAGCGTAATTTTGGTTTCTTGAAAGATTCGGAAGGTAAGCGGTATTTCTTTCATAGAAGTGCTATCATAGATGAAACGTTATTTGATAAGCTAGATAACTTAATGCCTGGTGATCAAATCTCCGTTGTTTTTGAAGAAACGCAGGGTCCTAAGGGACTGCTTGCTATCCAGATTTCTTTGTATCGTACGATTGAGGAGGTTTTCCAACTAGCCGTTGATTATGCTGAAGGTGGCGAGTATCCAAAAGCTATTGCTCAGATCAGGCGCGTTCTTACAATTGACCCAAATTATCCCAACGCAAATAATCTGCATGAGAAATGGCGAGAATATGCCCGAATAAGTGGAGTCCCAAAAGGTTCTAATCCTTATGCACGTGCTAAGCGAGCTCAATTGATTGAAAAGGATCTTGAAGGAGCAGTACATCTCCTTCGTGAAGCTATTACTCAAGAAGACAATGTTGAAAGTGCTATCAAAGACTTGGCGTCACTACTTGTGCAACTAGATCGCCCACAAGAAGCTATTGAGGTACTGGAAAAGAACCGCAAGAAGATTGAAGATCAAAAGTCCCTGAATAATATGCTCATAAGCGTGTATCAGAATGCAGAGCAGTACAACCGTGCCATTGATTTGCTCCAGAAAAATCTGAAGCATTCACCTAATGAAGGGAAAAAAGTGCTGATTCTGTGGCAAATTGCAAACTGTTATTTGAAACAAGGAAACTACGCAAAAGCCTATCAGACATTCAAGCAAGTCCTGGAATTGCGTCCAGAGGGTATACCAGCAAAGCGTAATTTAGCTCTTTGCCTTTCGAAACAAGAACGCTATAATGAGGCGGAAAAAATCTTAAATCAAATCCTCAATGTATCTCCAGATACTAAATCAGCGCAACTACTTGAAGCAATATCCCAGGCAAAGACAAAGGGAGTTCCGGCCTACGTTGATGAAATGATTACTGAGACAATACTCTCTGAGTTTTCTGGGGAACTTAGCAGGTTTGCCAAGTTTTTCCTGAGTCGCTGTGATTTCTAAGGCATTGCTCCTGATAGAATCAAAGAGGACGAACAGGGACAAAAGAAGTACATACGCTCAGAACGAGATGCTAAGTATGATATTGAGAGATTAGAAGACATTGCTAAGCAGCTTGGAACTAGACGTCCTCGTGAACGGTCTGGTTATTATCTCTCTGCGGCCAGGATTTCCCAAGAGGTAGGCGATGATCCGAATCAATTTTATAGATACATTTGTCGCAGCTTTGCTTCCAGAGGAGATGCCACTGTCGGAGAGAACAAATCGCTAGATGCAGCCCAAAGTTGGTATTGCGAAGCACTAAAGGTCTATGACGGTGTCAAGATTGTACATCAAGACGAGCAGGATGCTGTTAATGCTCTTATTAGGTTTCTTTTTTCATTGTTGGGTTCTGCACAGATACCACTTACTCCAAATGTTCCCTCTATTGATGAGACTGTTGAGGAAGTTCTAAACCAGCATCCTCAACCGGAAAGAGTCTTTAATGCTGTTGCCTATCTAGTTTTGACTAGCCAGTGGGCTACCCATCGTATTCTTAAGCGTTTATATGATAAATCGTCTTTGCAGACAATAGCTGTGGAATTTTTAAGGAAGCAGAGCGTATTAACACCCCTACCTATGACGCGATTTAGAGACTTTACTCAGTTATGGGTTGCATTAGGCAGGAAAAAGTCTGATGAGATACGTATGATTTCTGATGAACTTCGTTTTCTGAGAGAAGCAGAGTTAACAACAGCTTGGTTGGAGAATGCCATTGAACGAATTAAAGTTATTGAGAATAAGCTTTTCTTTAATTTGGATCAACAGCGAGTTAGACAAATACAAAAAATCTTTGAAATCTGTTCAGATTTCTGCAAACAGGTTGCTTTTGAGGAGAAGGAGAGGCTCTGTATTCAAATTGATGGTCGCTGTCAAGATTTACTTAGGGAGATAGAAGACAGTCCAACTAAACTTTCCATAGAAGAAATCTACCCTTTAGCTCAATCCATTAAGAACAAAGTAAAGGATTCATTAGAGGAACTTTATGAAACTTCTATTCCTCAGATAAACCTTAAACTGGCTATTGAAACTTATTTCCCCGATAATAACCGGCAGATTGTAGTGCAGGTTGTCGTGGAAAATAGCAAGGGACGGAGTCCCGCTGAGTCCTTAGAATTAGTTGTGCAGGAAGACGAAGCCTTTTTTATAGTTATTGCTAAAGACATAAAACTAGATAAATCTCTTCGGGGTAGTGAAGCAGAAATATTAAAGATTCCTATTCGAATAACGGATAAGGCTTTAGAAGCACGGGCATTCTCTCTAACTATGTATGCTCAGTATCGCACTCGCTCCGAGGAAACCATGCAAACACCTTTGAGCAACTTCTCGATTAGACTTTATGCTGAGGAAGATTTTGAGGAGATTCCAAACCCCTATGCTGTTTACGCCGAGGGTGGTATTGTAGGTGATCCAGGAATGTTTTATGGGCGTGATGAGCTTATTGAAAACATAACAAGAACAATCAAAGAATCGCGATCTCAGAGTAAATGTATTGTCATATTTGGACAAAAGCGTGCCGGTAAGTCATCCGTTTTACACCACCTTCAGTCCCGGATGGAAAAAGCGAAAGATCTGGTCGTTCTTAATCTTGGTAATATTGGAGCTATTCTTGATGAGCAGTCTAAAATTCCTTTCTTGTATCAAATTCTATGGTCAATATTACAGAAACTGCAATATGCTATAGAGGACCTCATAGACAAGGGTCTAAGTCCGTTGAACCTATCTTTTCCAAGTAATCAAGAGTTCTATGATCATCCAACTCTTCTGATCATCTTCAAGGAAGTATTTGATCAATATAAGCGACAAGCATCTAAGCATGAAGAATGGTATAGTCAAAGAATGGTGATAATTATTGATGAGTTCTCTTACATCTACAGTCAAATCGTATCAGGACGGATTCCTGAGTTATTTATGAAAAATTGGAAAGCCCTGCTTCAAGAGAACTACTTCAGTGCTATATTGGCGGGCCAGGATGTAATGCCCAAGTTCAAACAAAGATTTCCAAATGAATTTGGGACAACCCAGGATGAAAGAGTAACCTATCTCAAGCAGGAAGATGCTAGCAGGCTTATTGATGAACCCATTAAGATTGGTGGGCGACATGGTGATAGTCGTTACCGAGAACGGGCTATTGAAAGAATTTTAGAATTAACTGCTGGCAGCCCCTTTTACATTCAGATTTTTTGCAATCGTTTAGTAGAATATATGAATCAGAAGCGTGCTATAGTAGTGACGAAATCAGATGTAGAAGAGGTTAAAAGTGAACTAGTACGGGGTGTAAATGCCTTAAGTTTAGATAAGTTTGATAACCTCATCAGTTCCGGTGATACTTCTGAAGACGCCATCAAAGACAAAGACTCACTAAAGGTGCTAAAAGCTATTGCCCTTAATAGTCATAGTGGGTCTTGCCATCAAAGTTATATAACCTGCGAAACCAGCTTACCTGTGGATGTTATTCTGGATGACCTTGTGAAACGTGATGTCCTTAAACGTGAAAGGGAGTATTATTACCAAATTCGTGTTGGTCTTTTCAGAGAATGGCTCCTGGCCAATCAATGAGGGTAGGAAATGACCTTCGATTTTCAAAATCCTTTTGCGAATTACGGTAGCATTGTTTGTAGGGAACGCTTTATTGGACGCAAGGATGCTCTTAGGGATATTGAAAATAGAGTTATCCGACCTTTGGAGAGTGGGAATCTTGCCATTATTGGATTGCCTCGGATTGGGAAAAGTAGCCTAGCCTATAAAGCACTTGTTGAACGTAAAAAAGAATTGAATGCCAAGAAACTCCTTCCTATATGGATTAATATTTCCACCTACGACCAAGCATTTGTTTTATTACATTCATTAGTTACTTATTGTGTGGAGGAATTGAAAGAATTAAACTTGCTTTCCAAGCCTATTCGGGAAGCATCCCAACATGTGTTAGATAGCAAATCTTCATTGAGCAATAACTATGGGCATATTCAACGCTTCTTTCAAAAAGTAAGGCAATTTGGCTACCGCATAGTCTTTATCTTAGATGAGTTTGATTATGCCCGTTATCTATTCAAAGGTGATATTGTATACTTTCAGAGGCTTAGAGACCTATCCGATAACCCAGAATGGCGAGTTAACTTCGTCACAACATCTCGCCGCAGTATCCGAGACATAGAGATACAAACTGGTGGAATATCAACCTTTGACGGTATCTTTCATAAATGCTACTTGGCGATGTTCGATGACGATGACCTACAGGAATATTTTGGACGGTTCGAGTCTATCAGTGCATCAATTCCTCCTGGATCTGAAGACCGAATATCCTTTTACTGCGGTGGATACCCCTACCTTCTTGAGATGCTGGGCTATGAAATCATTGAGTTATTCAGAGTTAAAAAGAATGTGAATATGGATGAACTTGTTAATCGGATTGAACAGTCTTTTCTTGATCATTATGACCGGATAGTTAACCTCTTAAAAGAGGATGGAAGTCTATATAAGCTATTGCAAATCCTGTTTGGTCCCGTTATTGACGCAAAGCGAGCTGATATAGATGAACTTGTTAGATATGGCCTCATCAAACCAACAGAAAGACAAGAAAAGTATATTGCTTTTTCTGGCCATTTTCAGACGTTTTTGAATATTATTGAGCGAGAGATTGATCTATGGCCATTGTGGCGAGAGACGGAGAAAGCATTGCGTGTCCTGATCACGAACAAGATGTCAGAAAAATATGGGGAATGTTGGATTGAAGAGATAGAAAAAAGACGCCCTAACTTGAAAGCTATGTTTGACGCTTGCCGTGGAGCCCAGATTAAAGAGGAGAGATTATTTGGAAGTAGAGCCTCCCAGAATTTAATTGACTTTACTTATCCGCAAGATTTGTTTGATATCATTTTCGCTGAATGGGAGACCTTTAAATCCGTCTTTAGTAAAGACAGGACCTATTGGAGTCAGCGTGCTCAACTACTTGGAAAGATTAGGAACCCACTAGCACATAACCGAGATGAATCACTTTATGATGATATGCGTAAAACCGCTGAAGGATACTGCAAAGAGATTCTAAGAATTATGAAGTAACGTGTAATCAATACTATTGACCGTTATCTCTTGATTCAATAAGCACCCTTACCAGTGCGTCAGTTCCCTTTCCTGTTGATACAACTCTGACCCTGTAGTCTTTGAGCTTTAATTTCCCTTAGTGCAGGATAAAATTTCTCAAGCGCCTTGCGAAGTGTAATGACATTCCAAGTCGTGTTATAATGACAGTGTAGAGGTGAATGCCATGAGTTTTTTGATTGAAGCCGAGCCAGTCCCGCTGAAAATAGATGCTGATGGTGTCGTGCGAGTTGGCCGAACGCGCGTGACGCTTGACACGATTGTAGCCGCCTTTGATGAAGGTGCAACCGCTGAGGAGATCGTTCAGCAGTATCCGTCCCTGCATCTGGCCGATGTGTATGCCGTGATCGGCTACTATCTACGCCGACGCCCAGAGGTCGAGGCGTATTTGCGTCAGCGACAACAGCAAGCCAGTGAGGTACGCAGGCAAAATGAATCCCAGTTTGACCCACGCGGCGTGCGCAACCGTCTGTTGGCTCGTCGTACCAAGTAGAAGATATGCTGCGGTTAGCCGTTGATGAAAACTTCAACAATGACATTGTACGTGGTCTGTTACGTCGAAAACCGGAACTGGACATAGTGCGTATTCAGGACGTAGGTCTTTCTGGGGCAGATGATCCAACAGTGCTTGAATGGGCTGCGCGGGAAGATCGTGTGCTACTTACTCACGATGTAACGACCATCACACGATATGCCTATGAGCGTGTTCAGGCGGGAAAACAAATGCCAGGAGTATTTGAAGTCACCCGTGCTGTTCCAATTGGTCATGCTATCGAGGATATTTTGTTGCTGGTAGAATGCAGTCTCGATGGCGAATGGGAAGGCCAAATACGTTACCTGCCGTTATAAGGATATTGACCAACAGTTAAATGAATAATCGGCTTTGGTAAGACTTACCCTCTAGCCTTTGCCGCTCTCTTCGCCTCATCTTTTAGCAACTTATAGTCAATGCTATCAACAAGGGCCTTCCAGCTTGCTTCTACTATGTTTTCTGAAACACCGACTGTGCCCCAGTCGCTTTCGCCGTCTCCCGATTCAATAAGCACTCTTACCAGTGCGTCTGTTCCCTTTCCGGTTGATACGACTCGGACCCTATAGTCTTTGAGCTTAATCTCTCTTAGTGCGGGATAGAACTTCTCAAGCGCCTTGCGAAGGGCATTATCAAGGGCATTTACAGGGCCGTTTCCGATTGCCGCCGTGTGTTCAGTTACACCGTCCACCTGAACAATGACAGTGGCTTCTGAAATCGGCTCCTCCTCGTCTCTGTGCTTTTCTACGATTATTCTCGCCCCTTTAAGCTCAAAGTGCTTCTTATACTGTCCGAGGATCTTTCTTACAAGAAGCTCAAATGAGGCGTCTGCACCCTCAAACTCGTATCCTTGATTCTCCAGCTTCTTAAGCTCGTTGAGAATCTTTTGCACGTTTTTATCATTCGGGTCAAGCTCAATCCCAAGCTCCTTGGCTTTATAGAGAATGTTGCTCCTTCCAGAGAGGTCGGAGACAAGAATGCGCCTTCTATTTCCTACAACCTCTGGATTTATGTGCTCGTAAGTCTCCGATTTTTTCATAACCGCGCTCACGTGCAATCCGCCTTTATGTGCAAATGCGCTCTCTCCCACAAACGGGAGCTTCTTTATAGGAGGGAGGTTTGTAAGCTCATGTATAAAGTGAGAAACCTCATACAGCCTCTTAATCTCGTCATCGCTGATGCAGTTTATTCCAAGCTTTATCTTGAGATTCGGAATAATTGAACAGAGGTTTGCGTTCCCGCATCTTTCACCATACCCGTTCATAGTTCCCTGAACTTGACCTACTCCGAGCCTTACGGCATAGAGCGTGTTTGCAACCCCTAATTCGCCATCGTTGTGTGTATGGATTCCAAGTGGTGGATTTCCCAGTTTTGAAATCACATTCGCTATCGTGGACTCGATCTCCCAGGGGAGGGTTCCGCCGTTTGTATCACAAAGGACGAGGCAATCCGCCCCGGCATTGAGCGCGGCTTTAATTGCTCTCAATGTATATTCCGGATTTCTTTTGTATCCGTCAAAAAAGTGCTCAGCATCAAAAAAGACCTCGTCCACCCTTTTTTTCAGATATGAAACCGAGTCATGAATTATTTCTAGATTCTCTTCAAGAGAGATTTTGAGAGCCTCTTTTACGTGGAAATCCCAGCTTTTTCCCACAATTGTAACGACAGGGGTTTCGGCATGGAGCAGGGCTTGGACGTTTCCATCCTCGCTGCATTTTTTATTGGCCCTCCTTGTGCTTCCAAAAGCCGCGATCTTGGATTTATTCAGTTTCAGCCTTTTTGCCTCTTTGAAAAACCCCTCATCCCTCTCATTCGAGCCGGGCCATCCGCCCTCTATGTAGTGCATTCCAAGTTCATCGAGTTTATATGCAATGTGGAGTTTGTCCTGAACCGAGAATGAGATGTTCTCTCCCTGTGTCCCGTCCCTCAGGGTTACATCGTAGATTTTTACTGTTCTTTCTGTCATTTATCTTCTCCTAAATTAAAAGCATCGTGAAGCGCGCGCACTGCAAGCTCCGTGTATTTCTCGTCTATTACGCATGAGACCTTTATCTCGGATGTGCTTATCATCATAATATTTATTCCTTCGCGGGCGAGAGCAGAGAACATGCGGGATGCGATCCCCGAATGCGTTTTCATCCCCACTCCAACAAGTGAGACCATGGCAATACGGTTATTCGAGTTTACGCCCTTTGCGCCGAGGTCATTTGCTACCCCTTCTGTGATTCTCAACGCCTTTTTAAAATCCGTCCTTGGCACTGTAAACGTCATGTCCGTATACCCTTCGGTGCTGATATTTTGCACAATCATGTCAACTACTATTCCCTCATTGCCAATGGATGTAAAGAGCTTTGCCGCGATTCCCGGCTGATCTGGGACGTGCATTATTGTAATCTTCGCCTGATTTTTATCATAAGTCACCCCGGATATAACAATGTCTTCCATTTCTACCATTGCTGCCTCCTCTTCTACAACCCACGTTCCTTCATCGTCCGGTCTCGATGTGGGACGCACGTGTATGGGAACGCGAAATTTCTTTGCAAATCCAACCGCTCTTGCCTGTAGCACCTTTGATCCGAGACTCGCCATCTCAAGCATCTCATCATATGAAATCTTTTTAAGCTTTCTGGCGTTCCTGGAAATGGCAGGGTCTGTCGTATAAACCCCGTCCACGTCGTCTTTATAAAGCTCGCAGGCATCTGCCCGAAGCGCGGTGGCGAGGGCGACAGCCGAAAGGTCTGATCCGCCGCGCCCCAGAGTCGTAACATTGCCGCCGTCATCCACTCCCTGAAATCCTGCTACAACTACGATTTTCCCAGCCAAAAGGGCGTTTCTTATCTTTTCATCATCTATCTTGACTATCCTTGCTTTTGAATATGCGTTGTCGGTTATAATCCTCACCTGATGCCCCTGAAAAGACACGGCATCGTGCCCCAGGGATTTAATCATCATAGCAAGAAGCCCTGAAGATACCTGCTCCCCACTGGATGTGATTACATCCAGTTCCCTTTCGTCAGGCGGGTCCATGACCGAGCGCGAAAGCTTTATCAGACGGTCGGTTTCCCCTGCCATGGCGGAGGCAACTACCAAGACGTCGTTTCCCCTTTTCTTCGTCCTTATTATGTGGTTTGCGACTTGCCTTATTTTGTCTATGTTGGCAAGACTCGTTCCGCCGTACTTCTGAACAATGAGAGCCACCTTTCCTCTCCTTTAAATTTAATATCGCGTGCCGTTTCTGAACCTGTATCTCTTGTGGGAATTTTAATTTCTATCTCTATTGTACTTTCGGGAAAAATCTCCTCTGCTTTATCCGCCCATTCAACGACCGCAACCCCATCGCTGAAGAAATAGTCCTCGTACCCGATTCCTTCAAGCTCCTCTCTTCCTGAAACCCTGTAGAGGTCGAAATGATAAAGCGGAACCCTCCCCTTGTAAGCGTTCATAATAACGAATGTCGGGCTGTTCGGTTCCTCATTTATGTCTAAACCCTTTGCAATGCCCTTTACCAAGACCGTTTTCCCCGCTCCGAGTTCCCCTTTTAAGGCGACGATGTCGCCGGGTTTAAGCAACTTTCCAAGAGCCTCTCCGAGTTTGATAGTGTCTTCTTCCTTTGATACGCGAATGATATAAGATGCATGGTGCATGATGAACGATTCAGGATGAATTATATGATAGCTAGTGAACCCTATAGAAGAACTCCTCTTGCTTCCCATAGAGAATCTCTCTGAGCGTCTCCGGTAAACTGTTGGCGACGTCGCCCGCGATAATCCCGGCCTCTCCCTTTTTACGGGCGACAAAATCTCCGGCTAATCCGTGTGAGAAGACTCCTAAAACGCAAGCATCTTCTGGACTGTATCCCTGGGCTAAAAACCCGCCTATAATCCCCGTAAGAACATCTCCCATACCGCCCGAAGCCATTCCGGCATTGCCCGTTGGATTTATAAACACCCTGCCGTCCGGGGTTGAAATCACGGTTCTTGCGCCCTTTAACACAGTGTAGACATTATACATAGACGAAAAATCCCTAGCAACGCCGATGCGGTTTTTCTGCACGTCCTCCCCCGTTTTGCCAATTAAGCGGGACATCTCGCCGGGGTGGGGTGTAAGGACAATGGAGGCCTTCAGCTCTTTTAATATTTGCAGATTTTGGGCAATGAGTGTAATCCCATCTGCATCCGCCACAATGGGGACAGGACAGTTTTTAAGGGTCTCATATAGGAACTCCGCTGTGTCCTGTGTTGTAGAAATTCCCGGTCCCACCGCGAGTGCGGTTTTTCTCGATGATATGGTTTTTAAGGTCGCTTCGACAGATTCTTTTCCAAAGGTGCCGCTTTCGGTTTCGGGCAGAGGCTCGGTCATCGCCTCGGTTAATTTTTGTGCCATAACGGGATTTAAACTTCTTGGAATGCCCGCTGTAACGAGTCCTGTTCCTGCTCTTAGCGCGCCCTGCGCGGCAAGCGTTGCAGCCCCTGTTTTTCCAGGTGAACCGGCGAGTATAAAGAGATGGCCGTAAGTGCCCTTGTGTGTGTCTTGACTGCGGGGTTTTAGTATCCTTCGAACAGTATCATAAGTGATAAGCTCGGAAGTAATGTCCTTTTCGAGGAGTTTGGGGGTTGTAATATCTGCCACATAGACCTTTCCTGCGTAGTCTACTCCCGGATAGATGGCAAGCCCGATTTTTGGAACAGCAAATGTTACGGTAATGTCGGCTTTCACCGAAACTCCGAGCGGAAATCCCGTATCCGCATCAAGCCCTGAGGGAATATCAACCGCAATACGCGGAACGGATTGGGAATTTATAAAATGGATTACGTCTCTATATAGTCCTTCAACGTTTCTGTCAAGACCCGTTCCAAAGAGCGCATCAATAATCAGGTCTGCACCTTGATATTCTGAAAATCCGTTTCTAATATCTATTAATTTCCCCCCGATTTTGTGAAGGGCCTCAAGGTTTGTAAGCGCATCGCCTCTGTAATTTTTAGGGTCTGATGTGAGATACGTTGTTACATCCAACCCCTCTGAGATGAGGTGTCGTGATATTACAAACCCGTCTCCTCCGTTATTCCCACCTCCGGCAAAGGTTGCAACTCTCTTCGCTTGAGGGAATTCCTGAATCGCTACTCTTGCCACAGCGCGTCCTGCGTTCTCCATAAGAATGAGTCCGGGGATTCTGTATTCCTCAATGGAAATCCTGTCTATTTCTCTTATGATTTCGCGGGTTGCGAGTCTCATGTGTATTGGTTAAGGAGCGTGATAAACTGGTGAATTATAATATATACAATAAACTGCCTTTTGATAAATTATACAATCCACGATCTTACAAGGTGTGGAGAAAGTCGCTGTATATTCCGATACAATGAATTGGTCTTTCAGGTCTCGAATCACCAAAAGGGTGGGGCAAAGTGTTCCGGGTTGTTGCGTGACCTATACCATTCTAGAAGGCAAAAATCTCTCCGGTTTCAATGATTTCTACGGGGATACCTTCTATTTGATTGGGTAGGTTCCTTATGATTTCGTCAATTGATTTTTTCACGTAAACCTGTATGACTCCTTGGGTGCGGGCTTTTTGAGAAAGTCCTACCCCCACTCCCACCACTCCTGGGATACTCATAATGGTTTGTTCATGCCGACTTTTCACCTGGGATGCGCTTGCTATGATTGGGGAATCCAATGACAACCCCTGCAACGGGCTTGCAGCCTGGCTCGTGCTGCCTGAACATCCCACCATGCTGACCCCAAGCGCGTTTAAAACGTTTCCAATGGGATTGGCAATGGTGATACTACTGCTTCCTGCAAAGAGGAGTCCGACGGCACGAGGGCACGTTGCAGCGTTCTCAACGATTAACGATCCGGAATCGCCAGCCGCGCTAAAACTTCCGGGGCTGATACCGATTTGATTGGTAAACAGGGCGGTTCGACTTCCAATCCCGCATCGCTTATCATAGGTGATACTTACCGTAAGGTTAATTGATTTAATCGTCCCTGTGGTTAGCCCTGTTGTGCGACCGCTTTTTTTTACATCCATCCCCACGGCAGGGGCCACGATTGAACTGCTCACCTGTCCAATATCCAGTATGGAACCGTTTGGATCAACTGCCCCTGAGACGACCTGGGCGATGGCCGCATCAATTGTGTTTGTGGTGCCGGATTTAAACTTGATTTTTTTGAATGCGGAGAGGTTGGCTACGGTGTCTCCGGTATTCTGAAAACATGTGGGTGTCTGGTCAACTAGCCCGGGCTGAATAATGCCTTCTCCGATTATGCCCTTATTTGTTTTTGCCAGCACATGGTTATTGCTTAGAATAAACTGATTTCCACTTGAGTCCTTCACAAGGGCTCCCAATGTTCCACTACAGCAAAATGAAGAACTTATATCGTTAATATTTGCCCCCGTTGTTCCTAACTGAATGGGCCGCGTCTGGAAGTTCTGGTTGGCGTTGCTCTCTGACTCAACCTTAGGTGAGAAGAAAAATCCTGATATGAGGAGCAATGTTAAAACAATTGCACTAAAACTGGCTGGTTTTTTCATGTTTCTATTCCTTAGGACTTCGATATTATAATAATCTATAATCCCATTTCTTAGCGAATGCAACTACTGCTATGTGAATAAATTCTATTGAACTGGGGGATATATCTTAATGATCTTCTGGACATCCTATCGGTAAATATATTAAATCAGTTCTCCGATTTTAAATATGGAGAAAAACTCATATCCTATATCTTCCAATACCTTTCTGGCTCCTTCTTCTCTATCCACTATGACCAGAACTTTTTCCACAGTAGCTCCTGCGTTTTCTACAGCATCAATTGCCTTTAGAATTGACTCGCCTGTGGTTGCGACATCTTCAACGATTGCAACCTTATCTTCCGACATTAAATTCCCCTCAACTAATTTCCCCGTTCCGTGCTGTTTTTCTTCCTTCCTTACAAGGAATCCGCGTATCGGGTGGCCGCTCTGATAGCTTAGTGTTAGGATAGACCCGACAATAGGGTCTGCCCCCATTGTGGGACCGCCCACGGCCGCGATTTCGGAATCCTTGAGAATTTCGTCAAGGAATATTTTCCCCACAAGGTGAACCCCTTCGGGGTGAAGGGTGGTAAGCCTGGCGTCTATGTAGTAATTGCTCTCCTTCTCCGATGAGAGCTTAAACTTGCCGAGTAGGATTGAGTTTTCTTTGAGAATCTGCTTTAGCCTTTCCCTGTCTTGTGACATAATAAAAAATCTAACCCTAGTTATTTTGGGTTGTCAATTTTATTTACATGATAAATTTTATGATAAATATTTTGTCAGTTGGGGCGAAGTTTGTGCTGCTGCTCGTACAACAGGTATGACGGAAGTACGCTCTGCACAAAGTAATGAAGTCCCAGCCTTAAATGCAATACAGTTAAGTTTTGAGTTAGGGGAAGAAGATTGACTTGTGGGGTCTATACAATAAGCGCATACAGCCAACTCCAAATTAGCTTCCTAAAAACCTAAACCCCTTTTTGGGGGACTTGTATCACCTCAAGGGACTTTCTCTTCCTCTTTTCTATCCTTTTCACACCTTAGTTAACCACCACAAGTCAATCTAATGTGTTAAAATATAATAGAGTCTTGGGCAGTTTAGGGGTTAGGGTAGTTTTAGATTACAGCCCCCGGAGTGGGATAGAATGCAGGAGAAATAATGCCCGATTATAATTTTGATTTTCTATTTATCGGTGGAGGAATTCTAGGCTCGTCTGGGGCGATGGCGATTTCTAAAAGGCTTGCCGAGCGTGGAGAAAGCGCAAGGATAGCCGTAATTGATGTAGATTTAGAAGGGGAATACTCTTCCACACTCAAAAATGCGGGGGGCGTTCGAGCTACATGGCGAAACCGTGCAAATATAGAACTCTGCAAGTATTCAATTGATTTCTATGAGGCCATTCGAGATGAAATCCAGTTTCGAGAACTCGGCTACTTCTGGATGCATGATGAGGAGTCGTGGAAGGAAGTAAAGAAAAATCACCCTCTCTACAGAGAATACGGGTTATCTGTTGAACTTCACCCTTCAAAGTCTATCCCTCAGTTCCTGCCATTCGTTGATAACCTCGAGGGTATTGCCGGACTTTCCATATCAAGAAAGGCGGGGTTGATTGACCATTATTCGCTCAGGGAGTATTACAGGAGGGAGGCACGGAAAAATGGGGTTGTATTCTTTGACGGATGGTATGTAAAGAGGGTAGCTGTGGAATATGGAAGGGCAACCGAGGTTATCGCGAATAAGATAGAAAGACCAGGTGAAGACGCTGAGAATAGATCTGAGACCATCAAAGCATACCTCGTGAATAGGGAAATTGAATTGCCCAAAGAAGAGATTTCGTTCGGATGTGGTGTCCTCATAAACACAGCGGGAGCGTGGGCGCCTCGAATTTCTAAACTCTATGGGTTTAGTGATGAACAGATCAAGCCTCGAAGGAGACAGATGGTTGTCATACGCTGTCCAGAAGTAGACCTTTCGCATTATGGAATGATTATAGATACGTCAAATGTCTATTTTCATAAAGATGCCGAAAACATACTTGCTGGATACTCAAATATGGATGAGTCCTATGGATACAATTTTGAATTCAACTTTGGGGGAATGAGCGAAGAGAGTCTTTTTATAAAATACATCTGGCTTCCCCTCTATAATAGAATCAGCAGATTTGAGAGGGTGAAATTCTTAAGGGGCTGGGCGGGTCTCTATGCTGAAACCCCCGACCGCTCAGGTTATTTGGGAAGGGTTCCTGGGTTTGAAAACGTCTATGAGTGTGCAGCGCATACAGGAAGAGGGCTTATGATTTCCTACGGAGCAGGGGATGCGCTTTCAGACCTAATCCTGGATGGCAGATTCAGAGAGGAACTCAGCCATGCGAGGGACCTGTCAAGGGAGAGGCCGTCGGGAGAGCTATTTGAGGAATTACATTTGTAGAAGGAGTAAGGGCAATGGCTATTCGCCCCAACAAATATATAAACTGGAGGATAGCTTGGAGTAGAAAGCAATGAGAGATACAGATCGATTAAAGACATCTATGATTAAGCATGGAGAGCCGCCTTACTATGCCTATTTTGAACATCCAGACGGAAGCTGGTACATGGTTTGGATGACAGAGGCATATCCAAAAACAGAGCGCGGACACCGATTCCACGTTCATTCCAATTATGACAAGTTAGGGGTAGTGAGGCCAAACCTTGAGATAAAGTGGTATGAGCAATCTTACGGGATGAAAAACTGGGATTTCCATATCCTTGAGGATGCCGTTGCCCATTTTTACCATGAGAGATTTCTTCCCAGGATGGAGCATGGATACAGACTTGTTATAGGCAATATCCCCTCTGAATGGCTCTCCGGTGGAGATGAAAGAAGAGCCGAATAAGGCTTAGATCTCCACTTTTATTGAGTTCCCGTCTATCTGCACCCTGTAACTCTTTAGATGCCTTTTAGCGGGAGGGCTTAGGACCTCTCCTGTTCTTAGATTGAACTGTGCTCCGTGCCAGGGGCATGTAACCACGTGTTCTTCACATTCTCCTTCTGAAAGTGGGCCGCCTACGTGTGTGCATGCATCATCAATTGCATAGTAAATTCCTCCAACATTAAAAAGGGCTATCTTTTTGTCTTGGATTTCCACGCACATTCCCTGCCCCGGTTTAAGATCGCCCGTCTTTGCAACCTCAATCAGATTTCCCATTTTACCCTCCTTACAATTAACAAAATTTATATACTTTAAAAAAAATGGCGCAAGGAGCTAACCCAACTTATTGTAAATATGCTTGAACTGATACCCCTCTTTGTTCATTCTTATGCCATCAATGTATATATTGCCTTTGCTGTCTATTCCTACTCGCCCTTTTGCTATAAGGTGATGGACTGCGAATGGAAATATTTGCCATTCCCCTTTTTCCCTTATTCTCTCCTGCATTTCCTTTACGTCTTCCTCATTGAAACCCTCAAGAGAAATTGGCTGAGACTGAACGATTGCCGGACCAAAACGCTCCCCATCTCTCGCGAGAAAGACCGTGCATTTAATCTCTTTCTCCCCGGCTCTGAGAGCTTGAACGGATGCGTCAACACCCCGAATGAGGTACGCCTTTGTAGTATCTCCTGGATAGAGGTTTATGATTCTGTTTTTGTACCTACTTATGAACAGGCTGCCCAGCTTTCTCCTGTAACCTGCTAAAACAATCAAGTCGGGGGTGCAAATCTCCTCAATGAGGGCAATTGCAGCTGAGTCGTAGTAGTCTCTGGTTTCATCATCATCGGGGCTCTTTTGCAGAATCTCGAAGTAGGATTTTGAGCTTAGGCTAATCACGGGGATTCCAAATCCCTTGGCAATTTCCGCTCCCATACAGTTTGGCACATTTGTAAAAACTGCGCTGATTTCTCCGTAGTTTCTATCTCCCGATCCTTCTAATCTCTTCTGTTCTTCATAGAGCGCTCTGAGGTTAGTGCCTGAGCCGGAGACAAAAACGGCTACGCTCATTGGGCTATTATCCGGTCTATATATCAGTTTTATTTCTTTCATACTGAATAAATTTGCATCCCTTCATTTTTTAAGAAATTATATCTGTCTAATAAACATGAGCAACTTGACTCAGAGGGTGCTTACGGCGGTTGTCGGGGTTCCGGCGCTCTATTTCATTTTTTACCTAGGCGGAATTCCGTTTCTCGTTTTCATTCTCGCGGTTATTTTCATTGGAGGGATTGAGTTTTCTAGGCTTTTGCGGACAAAGGGGGTATATTCGGCGGGGGGATTGGGGCTTATATCGAGCCTGGTTCTGGCAGCAGCCGCCTACTTTGGATATTTCTATCTGGGCATTTTTTTTACAATTTCTATAATCGCTGTTTTTATATTGCAGCTAAGAAATCGGGAGCTATCAGGCTCTCTTATGGAGATGGGCGCAACGCTTTTTGAGATTGTTTATCTGGGATGGTTTCTGAGCCATGCGGTTTTACTCCGAAACATAGGTTATAACTCGAACGTAAAAGCCTACGCCGAAGCCGTGCAAGGCCTAAAAGATGCTGGGTTTTTCTATATCTTCTTCGTTGTATCGTGTGTCTTTTTGAATGATACCGGAGCGTATTTTGCAGGCAGATGGAAAGGGAAGAGAAAGTTGATCTCCAGGGTCAGCCCCGGCAAAACCGTTGAAGGGACTATAGGCGGAATAGTATCTTCAATTATCACGGCTGAGGTAGCGAATCTTATTTTTAAATCCCCTCTCGAATACTACTGGGCTTTTGTATTTGGGTTTGTAATTGGTGTCATTGGGGTTCTCGGAGACCTCGTTGAATCCATAATTAAAAGAAGCGCCGGAATAAAGGATTCGGGAGGGATTCTTCCCGGCCACGGGGGCATACTTGATAGGTTTGACAGCCTGATTTTTGCATTTCCGGTCTTCTACTATTTTGTAGTTGTTTACTACTGGCTGAATGGTGTTCATTTCGGAGGGTAGCATTTTCTTAAATAGGATCGAACCGTATGGCCATTATCACTATCTCTGAACAATCAGACAGTTTGGGTCTCGAGGTAGCTACAAGGGTATCTCAGAGGTTGGGCTTTGTTTTGGTAGATGGTGCGTTTGTTATCAGTAAATTAAATACCACGCAAGCGTTGGATGAGGAGGAATTTATCGGGCGGGTGATTCGTGGAGAATTTTCGCCTGAGATAATTAAGAAACTAATAATTGAGACAGCCCTGAAAGATAACATCATAGTTTTTAATCTCGGAGGAGAGGTTCTCTTTCGCGGTTTTCCCGGGACACTCCATGTAAAGATTCATGGTTCTCTAAGGGAATTCGGCAAATTAAAAAGAGGGAGAAATTACACGAGGCTTATTAAAGGGCTTTATGGAAGGGTGAGATTGGGCAGCGACTTTTATGACTTGCAGATTAAGGTGGAAGATATGGATACGGATTTTGCCCTGGATTTAATTTTAAAAGCGGCAGAGGCAAAGGGTATTTCTGCGAAGGCTGGATTAACGTGGAGGGCACTTGAGAAATTGAAAGCCAGTTTGGAGAAGCCTGATCTCTCTCCCAAGCTAAACGAGGAGTATAAACATTTATCAATACCCTCTTTTGCCCATCCCAGTGAGAGAGACTTTGCGAGGGTTTTGGATTTCTACCGCATTAAATGGGAATATGAACCCAGGAGCTTTCCCATTAAGTGGGATAACAATGGTAATGCGATAGAAAAATTCACGCCAGACTTCTATCTTCCTGAACTGGACCTCTATATTGAACTTACTACGCTCAAACAAAGCCTCGTAACAAAGAAGAATCGCAAGGTCAGGATGTTAAGAGAGCTTTATCCCGATGTGAACATAAAGATATTTTATGGAAGGGATTACAAGATGCTATTGGAGAGGTTTGGTATAAAAGGAAAAGGCCCCAAGTGACCTCAACTCTTTTGAAAACCTCCACTTGTTTTTCCTTACTTGATTTGACCTTTCGGTTTCATCTTTCAGTACTCAACTTCGGCTTTGGTTTTCAAACTGCCTCTGGCCTCTTGGAGCCTTTAGTGATAGTATAGTCACAATTCTGCTTGGTGTCAAGGTCTTTTTTATTTATTTGAGTAAATATTTTTGAGGTCGTGGCTGGAACCGCTCTAAAAGAACTAACCGACCGGGCAGTTGTATAAGTGAGAATAAATCAATTAAAATGGCATGATATAGCGTATTCAGTAAATACGGGTTAGAATAAATCTGGGCCTGTTTGGAGAGAAAAGTGCAAGAGGATATAGAGAGGGTTCTGATTACAGAGGAACAAGTAAAGAGGCGGGTTAAAGAACTGGGAGAAGAAATATCCCATGATTACAAGGAAAAGGACCTTGTGATTGTTGCTGTTCTTAGGGGGGCTATTGTGTTTCTATGCGACCTGATAAGGGAGATTTCCATCCCGATTACTCTTGATTTCCTGTCAATATCCAGCTACTCAGGACAAACTCAGACCGGTGTGGTAAGGATACTGAAGGATTTAGACGAGAGTATTGAAAATAGGCATGTAATTTTAGTGGAGGATATTATTGATACGGGCTTAACCCTCAATTATATACTCAAGACGCTAAGGGCGAGAAGACCCGCTGACATTCGCGTATGCGCCCTTTTGGATAAAAAGGCGCGCCGGATTGTGGATGTCCAAATTGATTATGTAGGATTTGAAATACCCGACGAGTTTGTGGTCGGATACGGAATGGACTACGACCAGAGGTATAGAAGCCTTCCATTTATCGGAATCCTTAAGAGGGCGATTCTAGATAAGTAGGGCGATAATTATCCTATGCCGTGTGATTGGGCATATACTTTAGCGCGGTTCCTCTGGCATATTCCGGATTAGATAAGTAGAATAAAAATATAGGCAAATGTATGGAGGATCAAAAAGATGGAAAGGGAATACCAGAAGTTTATAGCCGCCGCGGTGCAGGCCGCTCCGGTTTTTTTAAATAAAGACGAGACCATAGGAAAGGCGTGTAGCTTGATTGAAGAGGCCAGGGAAAATGGGGCTGATTTAATAGTCTTCCCGGAGGCCTTTATACCCGCTTACCCATACTGGCCTAAAGACCTGGGAGCCGGGCCTGAAAGGAGGCTCGTTCTGGATGCCTTTACAGAGCTTTATAAAAATTCGGTAGAAATTCCCAGTGAAGACACGTATAAACTCGGAGAAGCCGCAAGAAAAGCCGGAGCCTTTGTAATCATTGGCGTGAATGAAAGGGAAGGGGGCACTCTCTACAATACAATACTCTTTATAGATAAAGACGGTGAGGTCTTAGGCAGGCACAGGAAGCTCATGTCAATTGACAGCGAAAAGTGTATATGGGGAATGGGTGGTGGGGAGGACCTGAGGGTATTTGATACACCGCTCGGAAGGATAGGGGGATTTTTCTGCTATGAGCATCACATGACACTGGCTAAGTATGCGATGTTTATGGAAGGGGAGCAGATACACGCGGGGCTTTGGGCGGGGCATGGATTTGTTAAACCCACGATGGACTTTTCAAGCAGGCAGTACGCATTCGAGGGGCAGGTGTTTGTAATTGCGACCTCTGGTTATATTAATGAGAGTATGATTCCGGATACATTTCCCCTGAAAAAATACACAAAGTGGGATTTTCCCGGCGGGAGCGGGATAATAAGCCCAAGAGGGGAATACATCGCGGGACCTCTCTACGATAAAGAAGCGATACTCTACGCCGAGATTGATATGGATATGATTATAAGGGCTAAGGCTGTGATGGATGCCGCGGGGCATTTTTCAAGACCCGACATACTGAGTTTGAATATAAATAGGGATAGATACTCTAACATAAAGACCAAAAGGGTTGGTTCGACTCCGCTCGCAACAGGCTCTTTGAGTGAATACGAAGGGATCAGAGATGCGATAGACGAATTGAGGGAGAAATACGATAGGCTCGAATCAAGGATTGAAGAGCTTATCAAGAGTTCTCCTTATAAGAGAATAAAGAAGTGATTGGTATAAATCACAAGCGGTCACGTGCGGGTAAAGGATTTCTTTCCTCTATTTACTGCGCCTGGAGTGACGCAAATGGATTGGAGAATTCTAAGCGTTTTGGTTATTGCAGGGTGGGGAGTCGGGTCGTTCTTAGCGAAAGTAGCCAACGGATACGGTTCGCCGTACCAGGTTTATATATTTGAATTCCTGGGAACCTCTATAACCGCTTCTCTATTTGCCGTATTTTACAGAAAGGTTTTAAAAGACGCATTCTTATTTCCCGACTGGCGTTTGATAATCTCAGGCGTGTTAATGGGGGTATCCTGGACTTTGGCAACGGTTATGTTTATATTAGCTTTGGAAAAGGAGCGTGCCTCTATTATAACCTCCCTGACCTCGCTCTATCCTGCCATAACCCTATTTTTGGCGGTTATTCTGCTAAGAGAGAGCATTCGTCCGCATGAAATTTTGGGAATAGTATTTGTTTTAGCGGGCGGTTTTCTATTATCACTTTAGAAGTGTGTTCCCATTAGCACAGAGAGCGTTTTAACATCCCTCATCCATTTCTCCACAGGATGATCTTGAATAAATCCGTGCCCTCCCAAAATCTGGACAGCGTCTGACGTGACCCTTGACCCCATTCTATTTGCCTGGAGAACTGCCTTTTCTGCAAGGGCAGAGGCCTCTTCTTTTCCCCTATCAAAAGCCCAGGCCGCCTGCCATAGCGTCCATCTTGCCGCATCCACCTCCATTGCCATCTCTGCCATTATGAATGAAAGCCCCTGATGTTGGTAGAGAGGAGCACCAAAAGCCACTCTTTCAGAGGCGTACTTGAATGCGTATTCACTGGCTGCTCTTGCGCACCCGATCGTTAGTGTGGCCGATATGATTCTCTCTCTTGTAAGTATGCGTTCAAGGGCTTTTTGAAAATCAGAAGCGCTATCTAAAACGTTTTCATTCGGGACCTTGCATCCATCCAGGATTATGTCTGCTGTCGGGACGCAAATGAGTCCGAGTTTTTCATGCACCTTTCCATATTTTAGTCCGGCTGTGCTTTTATCTATAATAAAAGCCCTTGGTTCGTCCTTGGATTCCGTCTTAGCAAAAACAACGTAAAGATCAGCTCTATCTCCATTTACTACACAAAACTTCTTTCCGGAAATTAAGAAGCCCCCATCTACCGGAGTTGCTATTGCTTGCATATTGCTCGGTGTGAAATCGGGTCTATCCTCAATAAGGCAGAGGGCGTATCTCAAAAGGCAATTAGACGGGTCTGAAAATGGAAAGAGGTATTTCTTCCTTTGGCTCTCATCTCCAGCCTCGAGCAGGGCATACCCCGCAAGCCCGGGTCCATTTATAAGGGAGAGTGCCGCTCCAACATCCCCCCATGCAAGCTCTTCAAATATAACAGCGGCGCCCGCGAGACCTACTCCGCTTCCGCCGTATTCTTCGGGGTAATCAATCAGGCTGAGTCCCAGTTCCGAGAATTTTTCCCTCAGCTCTTCAGGAACGTCTCCATCTCTTTCAAAATCCCTGAGCCTTGGACGAATCTCTTTCTCTGCAAATCTGTGGGCTTCTTCCTTTATAGCCTCTAGCTCTTTACCTATTTCAAATGAGATTGTCATGGCTTGAAATAGAGGCACGTTACAATGCGCCTTCATAGTCTATCAGGTTTCTAGTTCTAATAGCCTTTTTATCTCGATCAAATCCTGAACACTCGCGACATGACCGTCATTGAATTTTTCGAATTGGGAAAAGCAGGTTGGAATTTCGGCAAAGCTGACCTGTCTCTTATTGAGCCAGACAACGTCTAATCCCGCATTTAAGCCGCCCATCACATCGGAGCCGTACAGGTCTCCAACGTGTATCGCTTCGGAAGAAGATAATTTAAGCTTATCTAGCACAAAGTTGAATATGCGAGAATCCGGTTTTGTGAGTCCCAGGGTTGTTGAGTCCGCAATTATGTCGAAGTATTCCCTGATTCCTACTTCATCGCATTTTGCTTCTATTCTTCCATCATTGTTTGAGATTATCCCCAGGATAAATCCTTTCTCTTTCAGAAGTTCCAGAAGTTCAATGGCTCCCGGAAGCGCAACTCTGCCAAATTCTATTCCCCTTATTGCTTCTCTCATCCTTGCACGTATGGCATAGGGGTCTCCATTCAGAAAAAGATGTCTGCAAAGAATTGGAAAGAACCACTCGGCATATTCCTCAACGCTGATCGTCTCCTGAGTTTTGTATCTCTTATAAATCTCATAATCGGTCTTTAGGTATGCTATCTCGAAATCCCTATCCGAAACGGAGTATCCTGCCGTCCTCATTGCCGTAGAGATTCGTATAAGGTACGAGGGCGTTGTTGAAGCGAGCGTATCGCCAAAGTCGAAAAATATCGCCTTCTTCGTGTTTGTTAGCATCGTGTCTATAATAAACCCAAGGAGCGGTGAATTTTCAAGCGGGCTTCCCTCGTTCCCTATGAAACCCAAATTAAATCATAATGTCCCCTTTCTAAAAAGAGCCATTGTGTCGTCACTAACATTTCTGTGCAGATTGGCACAGCTCCTACAGTGTATTACTGCACAGTTGGTATATCTCGGTCTTCTTGAAGACCCGCTCATTACTGATCCTCATATAGTATGTCCGAAATTAATCTGTTCAAAAGATTTACTAAAGAATGGAGAAATTCAAACAGTTAAATATTGGAAAATTTTATTATGAGAGCACAGGTCAAAAATATTCAACATTTGGTATAGATATTGCAATCTCAGTTGCATAAAACCTTATTTAGGATACGCGGGAGAAATAAGCAATGGCTAAAAACAACGATGACGTAATTTCAACACTCAATAACCTGATCGAAGCATGTAAGGACCGTGAGGAAGGCTATCGCACTGCTGCAGAAGGCATAGAAGACCCTAAGTTTAAAACTCTCTTTAACAACTGCGCACAGCAGAGCGCAGAGTTTGCTTCTGAATTGCAAAGAGCGGTAGTTTGAGCGGAGCTATATTGCGCGGCTGGATGAATATTAAGTCGGCTGTGACGGGCGGAGATGAGGGTGCCATTATTTCGGAATGCGAGCGCGTAGAGGATTCGGCGGTAAAGAGATATAAAGACGCGCTTGATGACGACTTGCCTGGGGATATAAGAGCAATAGTTGAATGCCAGTACGTGCCCATAAAGGAGGGGCATGACTATATGCGCACATTAGAAAAAGGGAGTTTTAAACAGCGGAGCCTTTGAATCGGAGTATTGAGTTCCGTCTTATGGTATCTAGCCCATTTTTCATATCATTGGTGTAGGCAATGTAACCGGAGACGTTTCTCTCTGCTCTCTAGGCGGATTGTTTGGCTACAATTACACGAGCGAGGAGTAGATATTGAACATGAGACGGAGAACAGCAGAATGTATATCCCTTTCTAGTAACTGAAAATACATAGCGCAACCAATAATGTAGCAATGGAGGAGCCACATGGCAATTGTACAGGAAACAACTCCAATGGAGAAACAGAAGGCATTCACAAAAGGGACTATGCGCCTGGCGGCAATCGCTGATGTGCATTGTGGCAGGACATCACAGGGGGCTTTGCAGCCGCTGTTTTCTCAAGTCAATGAGAGTGCTGATATTTTATTACTGTGTGGAGACCTTACCAACTACGGCTTACCGGAGGAGGCGCAGGTTCTCGCAAGAGAGTTAACCACCGCCGTAAAAATCCCTGTCCTTGCGGTGCTTGGCAACCATGACTACGAATCCGGAAAGCAAAACGAGGTTCAGCAGATTCTATTCGATGCTGGTATTAATGTACTAGATGGAACCCCCTATGAAATCCTGGGTATTGGCTTTGCCGGTGTCAAGGGCTTTGCAGGTGGCTTTGGTGAGCGAGCTTTGCAGCCCTGTGGTGAAGAGATCATCAAGCGCTTCGTTCATGAAACAGTAAGCGAAGCACTGAAGCTAGAATCCGCGTTAGCGAAGTTGCGAACTTCCCAACGGGTTGTCTTGCTTCATTACTCCCCGATCCGGGCTACGGTTGAAGGCGAGCCGTATGAAACGTTCCCCTTTCTGGTCTCAAGCTGGCTCGAGGAACCGCTGAATCGGTACTCGGTGACTGCGGTCTTTCATGTCCATGCACACCGGGGAAGCCTTGAAGGACGGACAATGGGTGGGATTCCGGTCTATAATGTATCAATGCCGCTCTTGCGCCAAGCCTTCCCAGAGCGCCCACCGTTTCGCTTTGTAGAAATACGAATGGTATCAGGTACAGAGAAAAACATGTAAAACATTTAGGACCCGGTTTCGGACGAGGTGCGATGGGTTCGGAAGAGGGAGGAGAGGACCTAATTGATATATCTTCAGCTCGGGGAACGGCATCTGCAAGTTGGATGACGCATGGTTTGAGCACGCTACCAAAGGAGAGATTCTCAACATACCCCTCAGACTCATCTCGTCAGAAGAGATGATATGGTCGAAGGCGTTTATTATGGAACGTGATCGTTATGATGGCGCGGATATAGCGCATATCATTCGCACTTGTGGCAAAGGTCTCGATTGGTCACGCCTGCTCCATCGGTTTGGCTCACATTGAAAGAAAAACTAGGTCCGATTCTATTTCAATTCCCAGAGAGTTTTAGACATACGGATGAGAACGTAAAAAGGTTAGAACAATTTCTACGGCTTATAGGCTCAAGAGCAGGTCTAAGATTCGCTCTTGAATTTCGCCATACAACCTGGTGCAATAAACAAATTTATGGGGTCCTAAGAAAGCATAAAAGCGCCTGGGTAATAGCCAGCTCACCTAAATACCCTGCGGCTGAAGCTATCACCTCTGATTTCACCTATATACGGATGCATGGCTCTAAAATTCTTCCTGAGTCAAATTATACGGATGAAGAACTAAGGCCTCTGGCTAGAAAAATCAGGGAGTGGCTGAAAAATAACTTAGATACTTATGTCTACTTTAATAACGATTTTCGTGGATACGTCATCAAAAATGCTACGAGGCTCTTACACATTATCAACGATGATTAGACAACTACTACCGAATCGTCATCTCCGTAGCGGTTTTTCTCATACCTATCGGCATGCCAATCGTTTTCCCAGCGATTACCATCAATTAGATACCTAAATCTGTACTCCCTGTCGCGTTGTAGGTCTAATGTTATTGAAAAGCTTCCATCTTTGAGCCTTTTCATCGGGGTGGCTTCTCTGTCCCAGTTATTAAAATCCCCGACGAGCGCAACACCCTGAGCCTCTGCCGTTGCCTCTTTGGGTAGTGTGAATGTAACTCTGCATAGAGGACTGGATTTGAGATACTCCTTTTTTATGCCCGCACTCCCTGACTCCTTCACAGGTGTTTTTGTAACCTTTCTAGTTGCTCTTCTTTTATTGCTGGTTTGCTCTTCGGTCCTTTTTTCCATAAGAACCCCCTCCCAAAATTTATGCAACACTAGACTTTATTATACCAGATAAAGTTTAGGTTTTAGAGAAAATTTAAAGAGAAAAGAGGATGTTGATGAGGCATAATTTTAATTAGAGAGGTTAAAGCTATAATTCTGATAATCTATGGAGGTAGGAGGAGATGCAGATCAACTTGACCTTAGGACCAGTCGTATCCTTAATAGCAGGCATATTAATTCTAATTATGCCGAGACTGCTAAATTACATTGTTGCCATCTATTTAATTGTTATGGGTATACTGGGTCTAACACATCACTGAACCAGTCTTTGACTGTTGGATTCTCAAAGCTGAAAAGAATAAAGAATCGCCTCTGGAAGCCATCCCTCTACGTTTGATTAAAGTTCGCATCGTATGACTTTTAATTTTTCTTGAGCTTAGAAAAAAAGAAAGTTATAATTTAGTCTAAATGGGAAATACAATGGGTATTTCTGAAGGCTTCTATCAAGGTCGGCTTAAGCCCAAATTAGGGAAGCTCCGTTGAGGAATATAAGCGAAGGGTGAAGAGTTGGTAAGGGTTATTCACCGCGTAAACCAAAAAATTGTGTTTACAGAGTGTGAATCTGTCAGAGGGAGTAACATAGGTGGCTATATTGAACTCCTTCGCGTAAAAAAAAGCGGCATTGAAGGGCTGTTTAAGAAAGAAGAAAATCCTAAGAAGATAGAATCTCTTTGCCTTCCGACGCTCAGCGTAATCGCCATTTGTTATCCTGAAAAGAGAAGTAAGAAAAATGTCATTCCCATTCGTGGCTTTGAGGCTGAATAAACACATAATGGGGGTAAGGACATAGAGAAAGTTCACGGACAAATCTCAGGACTTAAACCCAGCGAGATCCATAACCTCTCAAGGCTTTATAGAAGAAGGATTCCGACGAGAGAAATAATAACCCTAGAGCTTGGAAGAGTGCTCTCACAATTATCATACGAGCTTAAAAAAAACATAACCCTCCTTATAGATAGAAAAGGGAAGGTCAAGGTGGTGTTTGTGGGAGACTCCCACGAAGTACCTTTCGATGAGCTTCTTGAAAGATCAAGGGAAGCAAGATATAGGCTGAGAGGTTACCGGCTTCTTCACACGCACATCAAAAACCCGGATCTCACCCATCCCGATCTTGTAACACTCCTTAATGAGAGACTCGATTTGATAGGTGTACTTGAGATAAAAGACGGGGGAATTCCGGGCAGGTTTCAGGTAGCCCATATCCTTCCTCCAAATCCTCAGGGAGAGATGTGGAAGATACTAAACTACAGTGACTTGGGCAGGGTAGACATAAATTTTGAAGAACTCATAAGGGATGTTGAAGGCGAGTCTGAGAGGTCTTACTTTGATTTTGGAGGAAGAAGGGAGAAAGAAGGGGTCTTTCTTGTAGGATTTTCTATAAAATCTAGGGCTGAAGCTGAGGAGTCGGTGGCGGAGCTAGAAGAGCTTGCTCGTTCGGCGGGGAAAGCGGTGCTTGATAAAACCGTTCAGATTAGAAACCAGGTTGAGCCTAGGTACCTAATAGGAAAGGGAAAGCTCGAAGAGATAATTCTTAGAGCCAAGCAATTTGGAGCCGATACACTCATTTTTGATGTGGAATTGACCCCGGCTCAGGTAAGAGCAATTTCCGAAGAGACAAATCTCCGTGTAATGGATAGGACTCAACTGATACTTCAAATATTTGCCGAACGTGCTAAAACAAGTGAGGGAAAGATTCAGGTTCAACTTGCGGAGCTGCGATACATGCTTCCTCGACTGACAGGCCGAGGGGTTGAACTGTCTCAGCTCGGAGGCGGCATAGGAACAAGGGGTCCGGGCGAGCAAAAACTCGAAGAGAAAAGAAGGAGGCTCAGAGAAAGAATAGGACAGCTTGAAAGCCAAATTAGAGAACTAAGTAAGAGGCGTGAGCACACAAGAAAGCGCAGAAGAGAAACAGGAATACCTACAGCTACTCTTGTTGGCTATACAAATGTTGGGAAATCAACTCTATTTAATGCACTCACAAGGAGTAGTGTAGTGGTTGAGAATAAGCTCTTTTCTACGTTAAATCCAACTACGAGAAAACTCATCTTACCCCGTGGAAGAGACATACTCCTTACGGATACCGTCGGCTTCATTAGAAACCTACCCAAAGAGCTTGTAGACGCCTTTCGCGCGACACTTGAAGAACTAGGTGGATCATCTCTTCTCATTCACGTTGCTGACTCAAGCGATCCGCTCGTGGAAGAGAGAATAGAGTCCGTGGAAAAGATACTTGATTCGGTGGGCTACGGTTCTATTCCTCGGTTCATTACATTCAATAAGGTAGATGCGGCTCCCCCCGAGACGGTTGAGAGATTGAAGAAGGTGTATAATGCCCCTTTTATCTCGGCGCTCAATAAAGAAACACTTGAAGATTTATTGGAAAGGCTGGATTTTGAATTTGACCGGCTGGGTTCTCAAGAGCGAAAAGAAATAAATTCTGATTTCCTAGAAAAAGCAAAGGCCTAAAATCTACTTTTAGGCCTTTTATGATTCTTAACTGTTATCTGTTTAATGCTTTCTGTTTATTGCCATCCATTTAAATCACAATCCGGGCGAATTAGTATCAAGCCTAAATCTCTACCTCGCTTATTCCGCTCTTTAGAACTTTAACGTTATCTTCGCGTCGCGTAACTTCAAAGCCGAGTACGATCCTTCCATCTTGCTTATCCATCTCCCATCCATCTGCAATAAGGGTATCTCCCGGATAAACAGGACTGGCGAATCGACAGCCAAGCCTCTTCAGTTTTCCGGGATCCCCATCAAGGTAGCATTCTATAATGGACCTCATTGTCATAGAGAGCGTACAAAGCCCATGCACTATTATTCCTTTGAGGCCCGCGGATTTTGCAACCTTCTCATCTATGTGGATGGGGTTTGTATCCCCTGAGGCTTCTGCATAGCGGTATGTAATATCCTTGGGAACCCTAATAATCTTTCTAAATATCGGCTGAGTCTCGACCCCTATTGGAGTCTGTTCCTCTTTTTTCCCTTCCTTTTTTCTCTGCTGCCCGCTGCCCGCTCCTCTTATAAAAATTCCCCAATCGGACTCTACAACCCTTTCTCCTTTCTCATTATCGGAAATGACGTTAATAGTAAGGAACTCCCCGCTTCCCTTATCCTCTATGCCTTTTATTTTTGCCCTGGAAATGATTTTATTCCCGGGTTTAATGGGCTTATAGAACCGCATATCCTGCTCTCCATGGACAAGCATAAGCAGGTTGTAGGCAAGTTGCTCGGGGCCACCATGAAGACCCTCGTCAGACCATATTTTCTCGGCCAACAATAATTCATGAACAACTGCGAAACTCGGAGGGGCCATAGGATTTATAGATGTAAAACTAGGTTTGGCTCCATTGAAACTATAATAGCTCAGATTGCGGGCGCCAATTGCCCAAGCATATTTCTCAACCGCCTCCTTAGTAACCTCATAAACAACAGATGGGAACTCTAGACCTATATACTCCCTGTTAAGCCCCATAATACTTTTCCTCCCTTTTTAGAGATTTTGTGATGCCTTTTTCTATGTATGTTGAAAACGATTTTCCCAATTTTAAATAGTGCTTTTGACTTCGCAGCTGCTTACACACTGATTTGGAGAATTGTGTAGGCCAATTGGTTCCAAAATTTAGTGGAGGGCAATCGCATGAATGTGTAAATAACCCAATTTTTACCAGATTATCAAAAACATGCGCTTCCATGGGGCTTAATAATTCTCATCCTCCTTAGTAAGATTCTAAGATAAATAGAGAAAATTGTCAAGACTTTTTATTCGCAGTTGCAAAACAAAATTAGCCTTCCTAAAAACCGGCTCTACCATTGGGCGGAGCGCGTCGAATTGAACATTTTTATGCCAATGAAAGTGAGAATGTACAACCATGAATGAATCCAAGATGCCGCTTCTGTCTCTTCTTTACATAACGGTATTTGCGTGATATATTTAGGTGTATGAATCCTGAAAAACTTGAATATTTTAAAGGGATTCTGCTTGGAAAGATGAATCAACTCCTTGGCACGGCAGGGAAGACCCTAAGTGAAATGAGCCAAGAAGACGATGCCTTTCCTGATCCCCTTGACCGTGCGATGTCTGAATCCAGCAGAACGGTTGAACTCAGAAAACGAGACCGCGAGAGAAAACTCATTCAGAAGATTCTAAAAGCCATACAGAAGGTGGAAGACAATACTTATGGCTTGTGTGAAGAGTGCGGTGATGAGATCTCTGAAGAGAGGCTCAGAGTGAGGCCCGAAGCGACGCTCTGCATCAGATGCAAGGAGGAGCAGGAAAAGCTTGAAAAGCAGTTCGGGCTATAAGTTTTTCTCTATCTACTTTACTTTCCCAAACACAAATCCTTTAAGGAAATCGGCATCCGATTCCCTCACTATCAACCATCTGCCGTTTATTTTCTCAAAGCCGATATTCTCCTTGAGTATAAAATGACCCTCTTCTTTTTCCAACTTTATCTCAACTGTGGTCCTCTGTGCCACATCTGCCTTTTCGCCATTAAGGTAGATGGTCCTATTAGAATATGAGATTTTTATGCGATCAAAAATGGATGTGTTTGAGAGAAAGTTCTTTTTTATCTCTTCGATACCAGTAACTTTTCCATCCTTTTCTTCTCTATAGTTTGGTGATATGCAGGAGAGATAAAGGTTTAGGTTTTTTGTTTCAAATGCCTTCTTTCTTTTTGAGAGCACATCTTCTATTTTTTCTCTATCGGAGTTTCCGCAGGAACTAAAGGCGGATAAAAGAATAAAAACTGAGAAAAGAAGGGATAGTCTTCTCATCCCTTTTTTGCTTCTCTTTTCTCTTTCTCCTCAATTTTGGAGAGGAGTTCGGCTGCCTTCTTGTGATATTTCGCCTTTGGGTATTCTTCTATAACGCGCTTTAGAGCTTCCTTTGCAAGTCCCTGCTGGCCCATTTTAGAATAGGACATCCCAAGGAGGAAGAGCGCTTCTTCATTCTCTTTTGTATCGGCATACTGGTCAACAACTACCTTATACCTTGCGACGGCGGCTTTGTGATTTTTGCGGCTTGCGTAGAAATTCCCTATATAAATCTCACGCTTGGCAAGCCTCTCACGACATTCCTCCATCATCTTTTCGGCTTCGCTCTTAAGAGGGGAGTCAGGATATTGCTCAATGAAAGAATCAAACCATTTAATAGTCTCTCTCGTATTTGTTGGGTCTCTGTCATAACTCCGTATCTGCTTATAGTGTGAAAGCCCTAGGCGAAATGTAGCATAAGGGAGTTGTTCATGGCCTGGATGGCGCTTAATGAAATCTTCGTATTCAATTGAAGCTTGCTCGTATTCTCCTTTCTTGAAATAAGTATCAGCAGTCCTCAGTTCGGCAAGGGTGGCGTAAGGGCTAAAGGTGTATTTGAGCTGGATCTCTTTCAACAGTTTAAGGACTGTGTCATAATCTGTACCGGTAAAAATCCAGGGGAACCCACGTTTTTTCTGAAGCTCATCCATAGCCCTTTGGTAGAGTGCCTCAGCACTATCGCCTCTTTCAATCCGCTTTGCACCGCAGCCAAATAGGAGAAGAACGGTCAGTGCCAAAATTATAGGCCTGGCTTTTTTCATTGGCATTAATATTATTTGGATAAAAATACAATGTCAAGGAAATCTTAATAACTATCCCTCCTTGAAGGTGGTGACTCAAGGCATAGAGATCTCAGTAGGTTTCTTTATTTGGTTAATCCAGCTTTAATAGCAACTTTCCTCTATCCACGTTTATGCCTTTTATAAGAGCGCCGTCTTTCTCAATTTCACCATCGGCTATTTTTAGGACGTAAGGAAGTATGGCATTTGCCAGCGAGTAAGTGGCTGTCTTTGAAACGAGAGAAGGAATATTCGTTACGCAGTAATGCACCACTCCATCAACGCTAAACGTAGGCGAATCGAGGTTTGTAGGGCGGCTCGTCTCTGAACATCCTCCCTGGTCAATTGCTACGTCGGCGAAGACGCTTCCGGGTTTCATTTTTGAAATCATCTCTTTTGTAATGACTTTGGGTGCCTTGGCTCCAGGTACAAGAACGGCGCCAATAACTAGGTCAGAATTCAAAAGCTCTTCTTCTATTAATTCAGGGTAGGATGGAATGGTTTTTACATTTCCATTAAACTCTTCGTGGAAGAATTCCAGCCGTCTCTGATTTTTATCTATAACTGTAATTTCGGCGCCAAGTCTGAAGGCCGAAATGGCGGCGTTATATCCAACTGTTCCCCCTCCTATGACCGTGACCTTCCCCGGCTTTACTCCCGGAGCGCCGCTAATTAAAATCCCTTTCCCCCCGCTTGGTTTTTCAAGGAAGTGAATTCCGACTTGCACCGAAAGCCTTCCTGCGATTCTGCTCATGGGAACCAAAAGAGGAAGGGAGCCATCCGAAAGCTCGACCGTTTCGAATGCTATAGCCATCGCGCCGCTTTTTTGAAGGGCACTCACAAGCTCCGCGTTCGCGGCGAGATGAAGATAAGAAAAAAGGATTTGATCCTCTTGGATTAGAGAAAATTCTTCGGGGAGGAGTTCTTTTACCTTTACGATGAGTTGGGATTTCTTGAAAACCTCTTTTTCGCTTTCAACTATCTCTGCTCCCGCTTTTTTAAACTCCTCGTCGCTTATACCGCTTCCTATTCCAGCTCCATTTTCTACAAGAACGTTATGACCTCTTTCGACTAAAACCCTTGCCGTTTGAGGAGTAGCAGCAACCCGATACTCGCGTACTTTTCTCTCTTTTGGGACGCCAATGACCACGAGAGTTAGGATAGCACCAGCCTCTACAAGGTGCAAATCTTTTAAAGAGAGGCAGACGTTGACTTTAGTAGGGTTTCAGTAGAGGTTGTCATCACGATGGAAGAATTTATACCAAATGTATTTTCATATTGCGCATATAAGGAGTCTGTCATTGTGAACATCCAAGCAACTGTTGTTTATCGCTATCGTGGTTATTTAGGGAACCTCATCGCTCACAATGACAATTCCCATTAATGCACTATATAGTTTATAAAATTGGTATTACACACTCGACAATCAAAACGGTATATTATATGCCTAACAATGGTTAAATTCGTAGATGAAGCGAAAATATACGTAAAATCAGGGCGCGGCGGAAGGGGGTGCGTGAGTTTCAGGCGCGAGAAATTCGTTCCGCGAGGCGGTCCAAATGGCGGAGACGGTGGGGACGGGGGGGATGTCATCGTCATAGGCAGAGAAAATATGACATCACTTCTCGACTACCACTACAAACAGCACTATAGAGCACAAAACGGAGAGCATGGAAAGGGAAAAGACCAGCACGGTAAAAATGCTCCCCCGCTTTTGGTTCCGGTTCCTATTGGAACCGTCGTAAGAGACTTTTTTACTGGAGAAATTCTAGGAGACATTACGGAGGACAATCAGACTCTTGTTGTCGCAAGGGGAGGGCGTGGGGGAAGAGGGAATGCAAGGTTTGCGACATCAACAAACCAGGCCCCAAGATACGCTCAGCCTGGAGAGGAGGGTGAAGAAAAAACCCTGATCCTTGAATTAAAACTCCTTGCCGATGTGGGAATTATCGGCTTTCCGAATGCGGGAAAGTCAACGCTCATCTCCAGAATCTCAGCGGCACGACCAAAGATCGCCGATTATCCATTTACCACACTCATCCCTAATCTGGGGGTTGTGAGCTATAACGAGGGGAAAACGTTTGTGGTCGCTGACATTCCGGGACTCATAGAGGGCGCGCACGAAGGGGCGGGGCTTGGAACAAGGTTCCTAAGACACATAGAGCGCACAAAAGTCCTCATTCATCTCCTTGACTTGTCCCCTTTTACGGAAAGAGACCCTATAGATGATTATCGCATTATGAATGAGGAGCTCGAAGCTTACAGCCCGGAGCTTAAAAATAAACCTCAGATCATAGCGCCGAATAAAATTGATATAGCAGAGGCAAGAGAGAAACTCGAGGAGATAAAGACCCACTTTAAGAACCTCGGAATAAAGGTATTTCCAATTTCCTCTGTAACTGGGGAGGGGGTAAAAGAACTTATCGAAGAGGTGTGGAAGAGATTGGAAAGACTAAAATCTTGATATAGCCATATATCCAAGAAGGTTAAAATGTAACGAGTAATCATATATGCGCCTAAGGTTATAGAGAATATTCTGTATACGTTTTCTCAAGGGATACCTACCTAACAAAAACACGATAAATATATCGGGGAATTCATAGTGCCTAGCCATATAGAGCATGGAAATAGTGTCAGATGTAAGGGAATCTGACATATTTAGCTTTTTCCAGTATGTAGTATGCCTATATACAATTATTAAGAATTTCAGTTGGTTATGTATATTGAACCTGATGGCATATCAGTTGCCTAGAGATATTTCATAGAAAAAGAAGGTCAAACGGGTTTTGAATAAGGAGTACGAATATGGAACAAGTTAAATCTATAGAGTTTGAAAAAACCACTCCAGGAGTAAATGAGCTGAGGGGTTTTATCCAAAATGAAAGTACCTTTGCGTCTGCAGAGAATGATAAAGAGCAACTGGTTCCAGATCAAGAGTTCCGATTGCTCTACATCTACTTTAAAGAATTGAGAACCGAATCCCTCCTTACACCTAAAGAAGAAGTGGAGATTTCAGCGAGGATAAGGAAGTACGATGCAAGGGCAAGGGAGATAAAAGCAGTCCTCGATGGATTCTCAAAGGGAAGAACTCGGAAAAGCAAAAGAGTTTCAGATCAAAACGGCAATGGGGGGTGCTTTCAAGACGTGTGCAGAGGCTAAAGACCCTTATGAATGCGTATTCAGAAAGGACAAGGGAGTTAAAGCATAAGTTTGTAAAAGCAAACTTGAGGTTAGTTGTGGATATAGCAAAAAAGTACATGGGTCGAGGAGTTCCACTCCCAGACCTTATTCAGGAAGGAAACATAGGTCTGATGAAAGCTGTAGAGAAATTCGATCACACGAAGGGCTCTAAATTCTCAACCTATGCTGTGCACTGGATACTCCAGGGAATTTTGAGGGCATTATTTGAGCAGACAAGGACAATCAGGGTTCCTGTGTATCTACTTGAGCGGTCAATCAGGGTGCGCAGAATAAGCTCAAAGTTTCATCAGGAGATGGGAAGAAAACCTACGCCTGAAGAAATTGCACAAAGATCAGAAATTCCTATTGGAGTTGTAAAGCATATTTTTTAGAGATAAGGGATGATGTTGCCTATCTTGACTCTCCCATACTCAATGGAGGGAAAACAACTCTTCTTGAGTTAATACCCGATAAAAAAATACCTCAATCAGACGTTGTCATGGCGAAGGAGACACTCACACGGACAATGACTGAGGCTATAACATTTCTTACCCCCAAGGAACAGGAGGTAGTTAAGATGAGATTCGGAATCGGGTGTGAGATTGAATATACGTTGGAGGGGATTGGAAGGCGTTTCAGTCTCAGCCGTGAGCGGATAAGGCAGATTGAGGAGGAGCATTTAAAAAGCTTGCAAGATCAAAGTTGAAAGAGGCCTTAAGGAGCTTTCTTGAATAAGAAAGTGATTGCTAGCGTTGCAGCATGCTGATTTTGACTGATAACAACAAAAATTGAATAATTCGGGCAACATAAGATCTGACCATATTTGCTCAGGGATGCGTTAGTTACACATCTAGCCTTGGTGCTGATATGATTGTACCTAAAGAATTTATACACGTTGCATAGGTCGGTTTATTTGTGTAAATTTACACACCCCTATAGTGTGTTATTACACAATCACATCTTTTTTAAATATCCCCTCCATTCATAAGCTTCTATAAAGACTAGCAGTTGAATAATAGCGAATTCTCTGGTATAAATATTGCCCAATTACATTCGAACCTTGTGTCAGAATCCACCGCAGCTAAGTATTCGGCCACTTGTGAAGGGTAAGTTTGTTTTCATCGGTAGCGAGAAGTTCTATATTCGTGGTGTGGCCTATGGGCCATTCTGCCCGGATGAGAACGGCAGCTTGTACCACAACTCAGAGGTTGTAGAGCGAGATTTTGCCCAGATTGCGGCAAATGGTATGAATGCAATCCGCACATACACTGTGCCGCCGCGCTGGCTTCTCGACATTGCACAGAGATACGGCCTCCGCGTTATGGTAGGTCTGCCTTGGGAGCAACACATCGCCTTCCTTGATGATAGAAAACGTGCTCAGGCCATAGAGGAAAATGTACGAGCTGGCGTGCGTGCCTGCGCAGGTCATCCCTCCATTCTCTGCTATGCGATTGGCAACGAGATTCCTGCCCCAATTGTGCGTTGGCATGGCCGTCGCCGTATAGAGCGATTCATTGAGCGATTATATCTGGCAGCAAAGGCGGAGGATCCCGACGGTCTTATCACATACGTGAACTATCCAACTACGGAGTACCTACAGCTACCCTTTGTTGACTTTGTCTGCTTTAATGTATACCTCGAATCGCAAGAGCGTCTTGAGTCCTATATTGCCCGCCTTCAGAGCATTGCGGGCGACCGTCCTCTCGTTATAACCGAGATTGGGCTAGACAGCCGCAGAAACGGAGAGGATGCCCAGGCCCGCGTGCTTGATTGGCAGATTCGAACCACGTTTGCATCGGGTTGTGCCGGGGCCTTTGTTTTTTCCTGGACCGATGAGTGGCACCGTGGGGGATATGACATTGAAGACTGGGACTTTGGCCTCACAAAGCGGGATAGGCGCCCGAAGCCAGCCCTGTCAGCCGTCTGCAAAGCTTTTACTGAGGTACCGTTTCCGAAAGACCGGTGCTGGCCTCGCATTTCGGTGGTCGTCTGCAGTTGCAATGGGGAACGCACTATTCGAGACTGCTTCGAAGGTCTACAAAGGCTAATATATCCAAACTTTGAAGTGATCGTTGTTGATGATGGGTCGAGCGATTCAACAGCGGCAATCGCAAATGAATACGGCTTCCGTGTGATCAGCACGGAGAATCGCGGTCTGAGCAGTGCCCGCAATACCGGTCTCGAAGCGGCGACAGGCGAGATCGTTGCTTATACGGATGACGATGCACGACCCGACCCGCACTGGCTAATGTATCTCGCCTCTACATTTATGAGCACAACCCACGCCGGTGTGGGTGGTCCGAATATCGCCCCTTCTGGGGATGGATCAATCGCCGAGTGTGTTGCCAACGCACCTGGCGGCCCCACACACGTTCTTCTCTCCGACCGCGAGGCGGAGCACATACCTGGGTGCAATATGGCGTTTCGTAAATCCTGTCTCAAGGAGATAGGTGGGTTTGATCCTCAATTTCGCGTTGCGGGCGACGATGTTGATGTGTGCTGGCGTTTGCAGGAACGAGGCTGGACGCTGGGATTCAGCCCTGCAGCCATCGTCTGGCACCATCGCCGCAACTCGGTGCGCACGTATTGGAGGCAACAACTGAATTACGGTAAGGCCGAGGCACTTCTCGAACGCAAATGGCCTGAAAAATATAATGCATTCGGCCACTTAACTTGGAAGGGGCGTCTATATGGAAACGGACAGACCCGTGCTCTGCCATTCGGGCGCTGGCGCGTATATTACGGTGTATGGGGAAGTGGGCTTTTTCAGTCGATCTATGCCCCTGCACAGAGCCTCGTTGGGTCGCTGTTGCTGATGCCGGAGTGGTATCTGGTTATTGCCACACTAGCCGTGCTCTCTGTCCTTGGCATCTTATGGGTGCCACTGCTCTTGGCCCTGCCTCTGCTTGCCATTGCACTCTGTGCGCCTTTGGTCCAAGCCGTCCTGAGTGCCTCGCATGCTTCTTTTTCAACCATGCCGCAATCCCTTATTGGTTGGCTGAAGCTGCGTAGCCTTACAGCGGGGCTACACATGATCCAGCCATTGGCTCGCCTGTGTGGCCGACTACGTTATCGTCTCACATCATGGCGACTGCATGGTGTATCATATTTTGCGTTCCCATGGCCGCGAACAACTAAGATCTGGAGTGAGAGATGGCAGTCACCCGAAGAGAGACTACAGCGCATTGAGGCGACTCTCAAGGCAGATGGGGCTATTATTTTACGGGGAGGCAACTATGATCGTTGGGACCTGGAGGTTCGGGGTGGATTGTTTGGCAACGTCCGTATGCGCATGGCTGTTGAGGAGCACGGCGCAGGTAAACAACTGGTGCGTATTCGCTCATGGCCAATATTCTCTCTGCCATGGCTTGTGCTGACCCTTCTATTTGCTGCCCTTTACATTATAACGATAATTAATCGGGCCTGGCCTGCTCCCGTCCTGGGATTAATAGCCATGCTGCTGGCATCACGCGCATTGGAGGACTGTGGTACGGCTACGGCTTCCTGCCTTTATGCGCTCAAACAACAGAGGGGCGATACTCGCTATGCTTCACGAGATCGGTCTATTTCCCAGTCTGTGCAGAAAGCCGATCTCCAGCTTGGTCCGGTTGCACCGAATGCGGATTTTAAGTAATACTAATTCTTCAATAAACTCAGGACAGACTCGATATTAGAACCGATGGAAGTGATTAAAGTGACTGTGCATAGATACAGGCGAATGATCCCCTACATGCTACGCCAGTGGCCTGCCCTCTTGTTGATCCTCGGTCTCAATGCTGTGACCTCAGCCGTTACAGTACTCCAGCCATGGCCGATCAAGCTACTCATAGACTATGCGCTTGACCACGTTGCTCCTCCAGAATCTATACATTTGCTCTTGAGAGGTCTTTCTTTAAGTCCTACGCCCTTAGTGCTCGTTTTTGTGGCTGCTATTGGCAGCCTTGGACTTTTTGCTTTAAATAGCGTCCTTGATGTGGGTCTCAGTTGGTCATGGACTGCCGCCGGCCAGCGTATGGTATATAATCTGGCCGCAGACCTCTTCCACCGTCTCCAGCGCCTCTCCCTCCTCTTTCACAGCCGGCGTGCCATAGGTGACTCTCTGAGTCGTCTGACAGGTGACACGTGGTGTATCTACACCGTAACTGAGGGCTTCATCTCACCGTGGCAACACACGCTCACTCTTGCAACCATAGGCACGGTAGCCTGGGGCCTAGACCCTGAGCTTGCGAAGCTCTCACTGATAGTGGCTCCGGTGCTGGGTGGCTCGGCATTCTTCTTTGGACGCCAACTGAAGGAACGAACTCGGCTAAACCGCGAGGCGGAGTCTCGTCTCTGGAGTTTCGTCCATCAGACGCTTGCATCAATCCCAGTGGTTCAGGCATTTAGTACGGAGGGACGCAACGGGCAACAATTCCAACGCCTGGCGGCAAGCGCGGTTGCCCTCTCTCAGAGAACTGTCTTCCTTAAGAGCCTATATGGACTCATAAACGGTCTCACAATGACAATTGGAACTGCTATTGTCCTCTACATCGGCGGTCAGCGGGTGCTATCAGGGGCACTTTCTATTGGCAGCCTTATTGTCTTCCTTTCTTATCTGCAATCTATGCAGTCCACATTTCAGAGCCTGCTGAGTATGTACACGAATCTAAGGTCTGCAGAGGTAAGCATAGACCGGGTGGTGGAGGTATTGGATGTGGAGGATGAGGTGCGGGATGCTCCTGGATCAAAGCCACTGCCAGTGTACACAACAGGAGGGCGGGGGCATGTGCGATTCGAGAATGTTACATTCGGATATGAGCCGGGCTGCCCGGTTCTTAAAGACATAAGTATAGAGGCATTTCCAGGAGAGACAGTGGCACTGGTTGGTTCGACTGGAGCGGGTAAGAGCACATTGGTATCACTGATTCCTCGATTTTTTGATCCCTGGCAGGGGCGTGTCACACTTGATGGAGAAGACCTCAGGGATATTCGCCTCTCTAGCTTGAGGGCACAGGTATCGCTTGTGCTCCAGGAGCCATTCTTATTACCTTTAACTGTGTTGGAGAACATAGCATACGGCAGACCTGGTGCAAGCCGGGAGGAGATTGTGTCGAGTGCGGTAGCGGCAAATGCGGATGAGTTTATAAGGAGGCTGCCCAGTGGGTATGACACAGTGATAGGGGAGAGGGGGGTGACACTCTCAGGTGGGGAGAAGCAGAGGCTGGCAATAGCACGGGCATTGCTCAAGGATGCTCCTATTTTGATACTTGATGAGCCGACATCGGCATTGGATGCGCAGACGGAATCACTTTTATTGGAGGCATTGGAGCGTCTTATGAAGGGGAGGACAACATTTATAATAGCCCATAGATTATCAACGGTCAGGAGAGTGGACAGGATATTTGTAATAGATGGAGGAAGGATAGTTGAAACCGGTACTCAAAGAGAGTTACTCGTATCTGGCGGTACTTACGAGCGCCTTCATGCGTTGCAGTTCGGGCCGACCCTTGTCACCGGATAGAGTAACCCAGTCGGCGAACAACGTTGGGCTATACTATAAGGGAGGCTAGAGATGGCTGTCAACAAAGATGATTGGGAAAAAACCAACAGGGCTTATTTAAGGCAAATATCTAAACTCTCCTTTAGCGGTGTTCAGTGGAACCGAGGGAGGATTTTAGAGATTCGAGACCTTCTAGGTGGATGGAAACACAACATAAATTGCCTTAATGGGGTCTTTACGGCTCATTGCGATGATTACTATCCGGCCCGCAGGGAGATTTTAAAAATTATAAGCCATCAACTAAACGGCAATTTTATAGGTAAGCGAGTATTAGATATTGGTTGTTTGGAGGGATACTTCTCGGCAGAATGCACCCTACAAGGGGCTGATGTCTTGGGCATTGACGGGAAAATTATAAACAAGTCGGCGGTGAATTTGGACGTCAATAAGGTATGAATGAACAACACGTAGCTACTATTTCTGGGAATCAGCAGGACGGTGTAGAGACCGCTCGGAATGCGCTTCGGGATGCGCTCGCGGATACGGATTCGGTTGACCTGTCTTGGATTCAGCCCCCGCCATCCAATGACGGATGGACACTGGCTATGGATGCGCTGCGATTCCTCACGAGTCTCGTGAAGTACCTGAGGCCAAGGCACATCCTGGAGTTTGGCTCTGGTCTCTCCACACGGGTGCTGGCGCGGACTTGCGCCGAAACGGGGTTGCGGTGCTGCATCTCGTCTGTGGATCACGACCCAGAATTTGGTCCAGCCGCGGCGCGAGAACTCGCCGGTCAATGGAGGGTCAGCTGCCGTGTCAGATTTCAACTCTCTCCACTCGTAGTCCGTGATTGTGGGGGAAAGTTGTTACCTCTTTATCATATTCGACCAAAACGTCTTGCCTCTCGGTGCCCTGTGGATTTGGTTCTCATTGACGGCCCTCCCGTGGTGCTGGGCGGAAGAGAAGGCATGCTCTACCAGGCAATGGAATTCGCCAGGCGTGGCACCCTTCTGATTCTCGATGATGCGGACCGGATAGAAGAGCGAATAGTGCTCTCCCGATGGCGGGATAGCCTCGGCGGGGCTATTGAGGTGGATCGGCTGCCCGGTTTTACAAAGGGTATGGCCTCAATTATTGTTCGCGATCCCGTGCGCAGAGCGGACCTCTGGACACACCGTCTGCACCTGACCGCGCAGGACATCGCGGCGCTTATTCCGCCTGGGGAGAGATTCATTCTGGTTGACCAAGGATGCTGGGAGAATGGAATTGTTGCCGACCGCCAAGCCATTCCATTTCTTGAACGGAACGGGCACTACTGGGGACTGCCGTCTGACGACAATACCGCAATCCGGGAACTCGATCGACTACGCCAATGTGGCGTGGGCTTTATGGTCTTTGGATGGCCGGCATTTTGGTGGCTCGAATATTACTCCGGTCTATACAATTATCTCAACTCACGGTTTCACTGCATCCTGAACAATGACCGGCTCGTCGTATTCGACCTGCGGAGGTTGCAATCGAAGGAGTGGTAGCAATGAATATGGGGAAATCTCGTAAGATGAAGATATGTTTGATTTCACAAGAATATCCACCGGAGACAGGAGGGGGTGGCATAGGCACGCAGACGTATCTCAAGGCACAGGGTTTATCCGCCCTTGGGCATGAGGTTCATGTGGTCAGTGCATCATGGGACAAAGAGGCGCGTACATACTCCGATGGGGGTGCGATTATCCATCGCATTCCAGAGCCGGAGCTCGGGGTGCCGGGGTATGAAGAGTCAACGTATTGGCTTGCATACAGCGCCTCAGTAGCAGAGAAGCTCCACGCCCTGTCCAAGGACATTGCATTCGATATAGTCCAATTTCCCGAGTACGGTGGTGAGGGTTTCGTTTTCCAGACAGATACATTTCGGTATAGAAAGATGCGCTACGTGGTGCAGTTACACGGACCGCTTGGTATGTTTGCCGAGTATATGGGCTGGCCCGACCGTGACAGCACATTATATCAGATCGGATGTTTTATGGAACGGACGGCTATTTATCACGCCGACCGAGTGCTTGCATCGAGCCATAATACTGCGACTTTCTGTGCCCGGCGATATGGCTATCCACTTGCCCAGATTCGCGTTATTCATAGCGGTATTGACACTACAAAATTCGCTCCACAGCCTCAACCTCAAGGTGAGTGTCATCCCAGGATTCTCTTTGTCGGTAATCTTGCCGGAAATAAAGGACTTGGAGATTTAGTGAAGGCAGTGATCAAACTGAGAGCGCAGTATCCCAAGATTTGCTTGCGGGTTATTGGCAAAGGGGGCCATGACTTCTTAACGAGTCTCAAAAAGCTAATTCTCGCCTCTAAAGCCAAAGCCAATTTTGAGTTTAAAGGATACGTTCCTCATAATAAACTCCCCGATCACTTTGCCTGGTGCGATTTTTTTGCTGGTCCTTCGACATACGAACCGGGGCCGGGCAATGTGTACCTTGAATCTATGGCATGTGGAAAACCGGTTATAGCCTGCAATAGTGGGGGGGCCCCGGAGGTTGTACGAGACCGAGAGACCGGACTCCTGGTACCGCCGGGCGACACCGATTCATTGGAAAATGCAATTGCCTCTTTGACGGATGACGTTAGCCTGAGGGAGCGTCTTGGAGGGAATGGCAGGGCGTGGGTTGAACGTAGTTTTTCCGTGGAAAGGTATATAGGGAAGGTCGAGCGTATATATAAGGAATTGATTTCCTGATATGAAGCCGCTGCTACATCAAAGGAGAATTGTAATCCTGGGAATGATGGGTCGTTGCCCATTTGGAGGACAGACGTGGCTTTATCTTAACTGGCTGCGCGGTTTTCACCGTCTGGGGCACGATGTCTGGTACGTGGAGGACGACTCTGTTTGGCCGTATGACCCGGAGCGGGACACCGTTACGGATGATTGTTCTTATGCTGTGCGCCACATCGCGTTCTGTATGGAGAGAATCGGGTTGCCGAACCGATGGGCGTTTCGGCTGTCAGACCGCAAAGGTGCCTGCTGGGGAATGTCTGAGCAGGAACTGGATGGACTTTATCGCTCGTGCGACGCACTCCTCAATGTGGTGGGGGCAACAGACCTGCGTGAGGAGCATTTGGCGGCGCCATTTCGGGTGTACGTTGAGACCGACCCAGTAGTTGCTGAACTCCGGCTTGCCAACGGCGACGAGCATACGCGGATTGCTTATACCAACCATCACACCATCGCCACATACGGTGAAAACTACGGCGCTCCGGACTGCGGCGTTCCCCTAAATGGCATGGCATATAGAAAGACACGTCAGCCAGTTGACCTCGATCTTTGGCCAATGGCCTATGATCCAAGGGCGCGATTCTTCACCACTATTGGTAACTACCGTCATATTGGGAGCGATGTGGAGTATAAGGGTGAGGTATATCGCTGGAGCAAGCATCACGAATGGGAGAAATTTATAGATCTCCCCCGGCGCACTCCGCAGCCATTTGAGTTGGCGATGATGCACGCAGACGCGGCGGATCAGGAGTGTTTGCAGACCCATGGCTGGCGATTGGTATCCCCATTACGGATGTCTCTGGACATATTCGGGGACTACCCGGCCTACTTCCGGCGCTCCCGCGCTGAGTTCACAGTTGCTAAGGATCAGAACGTTCGGCTTCGCAGCGGCTGGTTCAGCGAGCGAGATGCCTGTTACCTGGCCTGTGGCAAGCCTGTGGTTGCTCAGGATACGGGGTTCAGCAATGTCTTGCCCACGGGTGAAGGGCTTTTCGCCTTCACCACAATGGATGAGGCGCTGGCAGCCATTGATACGATCAACAGCGACTACCGACGACACTGCGAGGCGGCGAGGGCAATTGCAGAAGAGTACTTTGATGCCCGTACAGTGACAGCCCGTCTGATTACGGACATCGGTCTATAGATGTTTATGGTGTGTCTAATGGAGAAGCATGAGGAAATACCTCATTTTTAATGCGGATGATTTTGGTGCGTCCACAGGCGTGAACCGCGGCATCCTGGAATGCCACACTAACGGTGTCGTCACAAGCGCCAGCCTCATGGTTACTGGTCGGGCCGTGCACGAGGCTGTATCTATGAGCCGCGACCATCCGATGTTATCAATCGGGTTGCACTGGGATGTCTGGGGAGAGGATGAGCGGGAATTTAATATCCACGACATTCGGGCAGTCCGCAATGAGTTTCACAAGCAGCTCGATGAGTTCCATCACCTAATGGGCTGTATGCCCACACATGTTGATTCCCACCGTCATGTGCATAGGGAGAAACACTTGATGCCTGTATTTCGAGAGCTGGTAGAGCCGTTGGACGTGCCTCTGCGTGACGATGGTCGCGTGCGTTTCGTTGGCGGGTTCTATGCCCAATGGGAATGGATGGTAACGAACCTGGATTACGTGAGTGTGCCATTCCTTCAAAAGATGATTCGTGAAGAGGTGAATGAGGGATGGACTGAATTCTCTTGCCATCCGGGATACGTATCACCGGATTACACGGCCGTTTACCTCAGAGAGCGGGAGTCCGAAGTACGTACACTCACGGATGTCCGTATCCGGCAGACCATAGAGCAACTGGGTATCTGCCTTGTGAGCTATGCGAGTTACCCATCATCAGACCGTTTATAAACGGCGGGTTAACCCACAAATCGGTCTTATAAGTACCCTTTGATATGGTATATAATTTCAGATACTCCTTGAAAAAAGTGAGAGGTAAAGATGGCTAAGGTACTCGTGGTATGTGCGTTGATATTTTTGATCTCGGCTGCTGTTTATGCGGAGACCCCTAATCCAGCTTGTAAAGATAATCCTGATGGGGTAGTAAAGGATTACTATTCGAACGGAAGGTTAAAGACTGAATGGGGATGCCGGAACGGTCAGCTAAATGGGATAACCAGGTTTTACTATGAAAGTGGGGTGCTACAGGCAGAAACAAATTACATTGACGATAAAGCAATGGGAATGAGTAGGACATACTATGAAAACGGCAATATACAATCGGAAACGAGCTACTATGATGGCAAGGCTGAAGGAACGAGTAGGACTTATTATAAGAACGGGAACTTACAATCAGAAACAAACTACAGTAATGGTAAAGCCGAGGGAGTGAGTAGGAGCTATTATGAGAGTGGGGCTTTAATGCAGATATTGAGCTTTAAAGGTAATCTTAGGGAGGGAATAGGTAGAACCTATTACGACAATGGGAGTATAGAGAAGGAAGTAAACTACCACGATGGTAGGGCAGTGGGCATGAGCAGAACGTATTACGAAAACGGCAATATACGCGGGGATGCAAACTATAAGGATGGCAGGCTAGATGGAATAGCCAGGGAATACTATGACTCTGGAGAAATAAAGTATGTAGATACTTACAAGGATGGTGAGCACATTGACAGAAAAGAATATGATAAGCAAGGCAGGCTTAAGTCTGACCAAGACTATTCCTATAGTGCGGGGAAATAGGGGCTGTCCTTATATGACTTTTCCAGTGCCAACCTACCATCGCTTACGAGATTGGGCTAATAGCTCAGGTTGCAATATCGCCGACGATATGGTTAATTAAATATTTAACGAATCAAATGGAGGGAGAGAGATGAATCTAAATCGAAACACTAGAATTACATATCTCGGCCATGCGACATTTAAGATTCAGTCACCTAACGGAAAGGCTGTGCTGATAGACCCATGGGTTCAGGGAAATCCTGCCTGTCCAAAGGAACATCAAAGGTTCGATAAAATAGATATTATGGCAATAACGCACGCCCACTTTGACCATGTGGGTGATGCTGTTAAAATTGGGAAAGAATACAAGCCCAAGGTTGTGGGGATTTATGAAACGTGCGTGTGGATTAATTCAAAGGGAGTTCAGGCGATTATGCCTATGAATAAGGGTGGCACACAGGAAGTGGATGGAATCAAATTCACAATGGTGCACGCCGACCATAGCTGCGGGATTCAAGATGATGATGGAAAGATTATATATGGGGGCGAGGCTGTGGGCTATGTCATAGAGTTTGAAAATGGGTTTAAGGTATACCACTCGGGGGACACGGCGGTATTCAGCGATATGAAGCTCATTGCCGAGATATACAAGCCTGAGCTTGTTATGATTCCCATTGGGGACCTGTTTACGATGTCTCCTCAGGAGGCCGCTTATGCATGCCGTTTTCTCTCTCCCAAGTATGTGATCCCCATGCACTACGCTACGTTTCCTGTATTAACGGGAACCCCTGCACGGCTAAGAGAACTCACAAGCGATATTAAAGGAATGGAGATTATAGAGCTAAAGCCTGGAGAGACATTGAGTTAGAATTCTCTGTAGGGTTGCAAGGTTGAAAAATAGGTTTTCTTTAAGGAGAAAAACATGGCTGAAGGGCAGAGGAGGCAGTACGTTAATTACACCTTTTATAAGGTAGACCCACTGTGGCGGCGGCTCCCGAAAGAGGAAAGGGAAAGGGGCAAGAGGGAGTTTGCTGGAGTTATGGAAGAATACTCAAAGAGGCGGTCCCCTAACCTGGAATCTCCGATTATGGTCTACACATACTCCACATTTGGGCTTCGCGCCGATTCTGATTTTATGATATGGAGGATAGGCTATTCACTTGAGGGTTTTGAGGATATGTCATCAAGGATTATGAATACTGCGCTTGGTAAGTATCTCCATAATAGCTGGTCGTTTCTATCAATGACTAAGCATTCAACCTATGTAGATAAGCACTTCCACGAGGGGCAGGAGGGTAGAAGGGCGAGGATCGTTCCGAGCCAGTCAAAATATATGTTTGTATATCCATTTGTAAAAACGACCGACTGGTATCTACTCCCGATGGAAGACCGCCAAAGGATGATGGATGAGCACATTCAGCTGGGGCACAAATACCCGTCGGTAAAGATAAACACATCGTATTCGTTTGGACTAGATGACCAGGAGTTTATAGTCGCCTTTGAGACCGATAAGCCGGAGGACTTTATGGAGGTTGTGATGGGGATGAGGGAGCAGGAAGGAAGGAAATACACGCTTCGGGACACGCCTATATTTACCTGCATTAAAAAAGACATTGGAGAGATTCTGGATTTGGTGGCTTGAATTGGTTGGCCTCAAGCTACTGCTTCGTATAATCATAGTTAGCCTGCTACACCATAGGTTGCTGCGTTTCCTTTCATCAATAACACTAGAGAAAGGAAACCCGATAAAGGAGCCAATCATGAATGAACAAAGAAACTCAGGGTCAGTCACAAGCCTCACTGCTGCCCAGGAGTTTATGCGCGATCTCTGGGAGAAACATGTGCAATGCGAGTTTACAACACACAACACCGAGGATACTCTCGCCACCATGGTCGAGGACGCCTACGTCAACCATATTCCGGTGCTGACTGGTGGCGTTGGTCGGGACCAACTGCGGGAGTTCTACTCCAATCGCTTTATCCCCCAAATGCCTCCCGACACGGAGATGATTCCCATCTCCCGAACCATTGGCAATGATCAACTGGTTGATGAAATGGTGTTTAAGTTCACCCATACCATAAGAATGGACTGGATGCTACCCGGCGTTGCTCCTACGGGAAAGCGGGTTGAGGTTCCGCTTGTCGCCATAGTTCGATTCAGGGATGGCAAATTAGCCCACGAGCACATCTACTGGGATCAAGCTTCCGTGCTGGTTCAAATCGGGTTGCTCGATGCCGATACCCTGCCCGTCGCGGGCATTGAAAGTGCCCGCAAGGCTCTTGATCCGAGTCTGCCATCGAACACATTGATTCGACGCGGTTGATGTCTGAACTGTCGAGCAGAGCTATCAACTATTGCCTCACATAAAAATCTATTTGAAAGTTAATTCGTTGCCTCACGGAAAATATACTCGAAATCTTAAGGTTCTTATCGGTATCTGATGCTTGAGCAATGTCCCAGGCTTGGTCCTGGCTCTATTGCGAAGTGACCTTTTCGTACGCTCCGGAGCTAATACTCTGTCTATAGTGGCCGCAGAGATCTTAAGCG